>JAEEGL012042546.1_pt1 | contig 32375 bp, 30 predicted proteins | sample 9134231 | NCBI WGS metagenome assembly JAEEGL01 (sample SAMN16246548, study PRJNA631951) | gut metagenome | biome: gut microbiome; feature: rumen; material: fiber-attached | host: Bos | place: Iran: Karaj | collected 2018-10 | reverse complement strand
TGTTCTTTCTTCTGCCGGTTCGGCCGCCAATGTCCGCAACATAAACACCGGAGATATTCAGCTGGCTCTGGCTCAGAACGACGTCAGCAATGATGCGTACCATGCGGTAGGTGCCTTTAAGGGCGGTTTCCGTCTGGATGACTTTGCGGCAGTTGGAGCTCTGTATGCAGAAGCCTGTCATATCGTGGTAAGAGAGGAAAGCAATATCCATCATATCAACGAACTGCTCGGAAAGAAGGTGAGCATCGGCGAACTTCATTCAGGTACCGAACAGAATGCCAAGCAGATCCTGAGTGCCTATGGTATTGCCGGATACAATACCGAGTCCGTAAATCTCAATTATCAGGCTGCAACAGAGAGTCTTAAAGACGGTGATATCGATGCCATGTTTGTGACTGCAGGCGTGGGCATGCCTTTACTGGTAAAGCTTGCGGAAGAAACACCAATCAGATTTTTATCAGTTGATGACCACGAAGCAGGGGAAGTTATAGATAACTACGGTTTTTATACCAAAACGGTCATTCCTCCAGGATCGTACAAAGGTCAGATTATGCCGGTTCAGACCGTGGGGATTAAAACACTGCTCATTGCAAGCCGCAGACTTTCATCTGACAGCGTTCAGAGTATTACCGAAAATCTGTTCAGCCACGCTACAACCTTCAGGGGGATTATTCCGGTAACTGAAGAACTTAATGAAAAAAATGCCGTTGACGGTGTTTCCATTCCGTTCCACAGCGGAGCTGCAAGGTATTACCGTACCAAGAACATCAGAGTGAGAACTGAATAATCAGTGTTCATTACAGTATGAACTGATGACCGGTTTTCAGCATTCTGATGCAGTCAAAAAGTAAAAACATCTGATTTATTTTCCGGATATAAGTCAGATGTTGTTTTTATGTCTGAGGAAGATTGCTGTACTTAGTGGCAAAACATCCAGAATTGACAGGCTTTTAAGAGAGCCGTTATCTGCAAAACCTTTCGAAAAGCAGTTATGTAAAGAATGAATCACCACTAATCATTGACAGGTGTTTATTATTTGTTTATTTAAATAAAATGTTAAGCAGATGTTGTAAAAATGTGATTAATAGTGATTTTCTGAAAACGTTTTATGTGTATTATTCCCACCGTAGCAATAGACAAATCTATTCTATGACTTTATTGGTTAAGGACATTTATTTCCTTGGTCCTCAACTAAAGTTATTTTTGTCCAAGTTTGGCTCCCGATGCCGTATCGGGAGCTTTTTTTATTCTGTTTCAGTTACATCCAGTCTGCCGTAATCGATAACTGCCTTCATTAAGTCTTCTTATTCCCCGTATGTAATCAGTATTGAGTGTTTTTTAAACAAAATTATTCTGTTTCCGTTATTTTTTAGCTATGTATGTTTCAAACTGTGAACTTGGCGAGGGTAAATTGATTTCAGTTCCCTATAATGTCCATATACTCCATTAAAGTATATGTGTTTTATGCACAGTTTTTTTCCGGGACGTCGGAATTTATTCAGAAAATGTATGTCCCGCAACGGTTAAAGCTAAGGTTATGATTTTTCAGAAAAAGGGCTCAAAAGCATTGATTATGGCAGTTTCTGCCGTGATGTCACTGATGTGTGCTGAAGTATTTTCAGCTGACGCAGAGCTTTTGGCATCTTCTGAAAATGAGACTTTATCATATGACGATAATGTGTCTGACGGCGTTCAGACAGTGACTGACGAGGTAATGGATACTGCCAGCGTCAGTACCTGTCACGGTTCCGTTATTCCGTCATACATTCCTGATACCGGATACAGGGATATCTTGTCCTACAGTATTCCGGTAAAAATCAACGGTCTTCACAATCATAATCTTCTGGAATCTGAATCAAAAATACCGGTACCGCAGGGCGTATATACCGTATGCGTTGATTCTGACCATGATCTTAAGTGTGAAGGGGAAGTCACTGCAGGTGTTACCGATTCCCTGGGATACTATATTCTTGCATGGAGTGATATAACCGTTAATCCTGATGTTCTGGACAACGGTTACATAATCGCTTATTCAACCAGCGGCCTTACTGAAGAATTTTTCAGATACCCGGTTTCAGAACTGGGCTTCAGGTACAGCACGGAAGCAGAAATACAGTATGATTCACTGTATCTTAACAGTCTTTCAAATATTCAGACTCTTATAGGCCGACAGAATTTCAACAGAATTCTCGGTATGGTTTCATCTACAGATTTTTCTGTAATGAATCCTGAAGAGGATAACGTCTACCGTACCATTATGTATTCATTCGATGAATCAGGTCTTGGTTCAAGGGAAATCTACACCAAAGATAGCAACGATCTTTCCCTGATGGTAAATTCCGAGTACAACCGCGTGGCATCCAAGGTCAACGACCATGAGATGGACAACATAGTTTCACTGATAATCAGCAATATCGACGGTTCTGAATACTGATTAGCTTTCCTTTACTACCCCCGATGAATAAAAACGCTTGTGATGTCTTTTCAGACAGTCTGATTCGTGTTTTGTAAAACGAATTCTGCTAGTGCTCTTTTCATTGTCTTTGGAGTCCACCAAAAGTATGCTCTCGAGATATACAATACAGACAACCTGCCTCATGGAAAATGAGATATAGCCTGAATATGCTGATATCTTTAAAAGCGTTCGTTAATAAGGCTGAAGTCGTATTCGCAGATCTTTATCCGATTAAATATGTCAGTAGAGTAATCCTGTAAGAGAACATCCAAAACTTTTTTGTGACTATACCGCCTATGTTTGAGGAGTGTGCAGACTCAGCTTCTGCATCCCGGAACTCCTTCTGTGATAAGCTCCTGTCTTTGAGATTATTTCAGAAAAAATAATTTTGTCGTTCACTTAACTAATGTGTGAAATTTTTATTGGTTTTTCTGTTTCAGTCTGCGGTGAACAGTAACGAAAAAGTGTTGCACCTTAAGCTTGGTTTTGACAAAGCGAATGTTCAAAGAAATTCAAATCTGAAATATAATTAAATTTATGAAATTTGCAAAAACTGAAAATGAATAAAGAAATCGGAATATTTTGTGAATATTTTAATGTTTGTATTTGTAATCTTGAGAAACGATGATACAATAATTATAAGACTCATGGAATGAGGGGAGGTAACTCATATGAATGCATCAGTTGTCCGCATTACGAATATCTGCATTCAAAACTTTAAAAACGTTATTAATGGCAGTCTTTCCTTAAAAAACGCAAGAAAGGACTACAAGGCAAGTGTTATTGGTATTTATGGTCAAAACGGATCCGGTAAAACGTCAGTTGTTGAAGCACTTGACCTTTTGAAGATTGTGCTTTGCGGGCGTCCTGTTCCTTTGGAGTTTGCCGATTATATCAATGCTGATTCAGACGAGGCGACACTTTCTTTTGAGTTTAGTATTCTGCTGGAAGAAGAACCGCAAACAGTTATATATCAATTCAGTATAAGAAGCGTGCAAGATGCAATTCAGAATACAGTTGAGCTAAATCATGGTGAGCGGAAAGTCGTTATTTTTAACGAGTTGCTCAAATGCCCAATTTTGTCAGATAAGCAGACTAAGATTGGTCGTTTAATGGATACCAGTTGCGAAGATAGTTTTTCTCCGGTAGCGAAGAGACATCTGCTTATAGGAAACAGCAGAGAGACAGCTACCAATTCTCTGGTTGCCAAGAAGCTTGCAGAAGCGTCTTCCAGGTCTTTTATCTTCTCGAAGGAACTGTTGGAAATTATTCGCAAAAATGTGGAAGTACATCGGGCAGAAGGCAATTTTGACAACGATCTTAAATTCTATTTTTCAATTATTGAGAGCCTGGTTAACTATGGAAACACCAGCCTTTTTGTAGTGAGAACATCACATACAGGAGTAATCAGTCTGAATGCTCAGCCATTGATGTTTAAAATTTCGGAAGGTAGTCTAGACTATCAAGGAATTATTATGTTGCCACTTGGTAGTCCTGTTGAGATCCGGGAGAAGGAAAAAAATGTGGTAGAGAAAATCATTTCTAATATGAATATCGTTCTTACACAATTGATTCCCGGACTGACTGTAGGTGTAAAAGATTTGGGCTCTTTACTTTTACCTGATGGAGAACGCGGAAATAGGATTCAGTTTATGTCCAATAGAGGAGCCAAAGAGATACCTCTTAAATATGAATCTGAAGGTATCAAGAAAATAATCTCCATTCTCCAGTTGCTTATTGTGGTTTACAATAAGTCATCAATTACTGTTGCAGTGGATGAATTGGATGCAGGAGTGTTTGAGTATCTTCTTGGAGAACTTCTCCGTATTATTACGGAAAAAGGAAAAGGTCAGCTCATCTTTACTTCTCATAACCTGAGACCGCTTGAGACCATTGATCGAGGCTTTATTGCATTCACGACTACAAATCCATGTCATCGCTATATACGCATGACGAATGTTAAGGATAATAATAATCTACGCAGCTTTTATTATCGGGATATAATGCTTGGCGAACAAGATGAGAAACTGTATAAGCCGACTCATAATGCAGAAATTGCTTTTGCCTTCAGAGAGGCGGGGGAATACAGTGGCTCGTAAGAAAATCGTATTTGTAATTGTAGAAGGACCTTCAGACGATGAAGCTCTTGGCGTTATGCTGGAGAAAGTATTCAGCAGTAGTTCCGTATATGTGCACATTACACACGGAGATATCACTTCAAAACCAGGAACCAACCCTTCAAAAATTAGAACTATTGTTTGTGATATTGTAAAAAAATATGCAAATTCAAATTACTTGAAAAAAACTAATTTTCAGCAGATTATTCATATAACTGATACTGATGGTGCATACATTCCCGATGAAAACGTGGTGGAGGATTCGTCGGTCAGTAAAACGAAATACTCTCTAACTGAGATACGTACGTCCAATGCTGACGGAATACGGGAGCGAAATTCGACAAAGAGTCGATGCCTCAATGTGTTATCAACCACTCAGACGATATGGAATATTCCGTATCAGTTATACTATATGTCCTGCAACCTGGATCATGTACTTCATAACAAGCAAAACTCTTCAGATGAAGAAAAGGAGAAAGATGCAGTGGCATTTGTGAGACGGTATAGACAGGATACTGATGGCTTTGTCAAATTCCTTGCAGAATCTGATTTCTCTGTGACTTCAGATTATGTTGATTCCTGGAACTATATCAAGCAGGAACTTAATTCCCTTGAACGTCACACGAATTTTGGTATTTGCTTAAAATCGGCAACCAAAGCTGTTTCTGACAAGGATACCTCCGCCAATGGAACAAAAGAATAGAATAAAAATCTTTTAACAGAAAATAAATTACTGTCACCAATGTTCAGTTTGCGCCTTCTAAACAGATTAATATTCTAATGTCGGAAATTTAAGCGTTTTGATCATGTTTTGGAGGATAATTCCGGACAGAACGTATGGAATGATAATCTGTCTCAAATTGTTGCGTGAATGACAGTCTTGATTTCTCCTTTGTGTAGTATAATTATCGCGGTTTTTGTACAGCAATATACTAAAGAATTTAGATTTCCGGTTAAATAGCGGTAAGCATACGACGGTCAGGGGTAAGTCGGTTTCTGACTCCTGTCGTATCATGTGACGCTGAATACAGACCGGTTTATGATGGAGAAGTCATGCTTTTCAATGTAAATGATTTTAGGCAGAAAATCAGGGATCTTCCTTTAACAGAAAATAAATTACTGTCACCAATGTTCAGAGACGATAATCTCACCAAACAGGGAAACAATATTATTGTTCTGCATGCCGGAGCTGATGATTCTGTTTCCTGTGACGTAATAACGCCTGAAGTCGCAGAAAAGGAATACCGTATCCGCATAAATTACCGTGGAAAGAATTCAGCCATCGTAATCTGGGATGATCTGTGTCTTAAGGCCTGTTCGGTTACCATGGGAGAGAACGGTCTTATTTATTTAGGCAGGTCCTTCAAGAGCAGACATTCAGTGAACATCAATCTGAGTAACCGAAACGGAACGATTTGCTTCGGTGATAACTGCAATGTCGGAAACATGAATGTATATGCAGGCGATGAAAAGAATCTGGAGGTTCTTGTCGGCGACAGATTTCTGTCTGCACTGAATCTCGAACTCAGGGCATCAGACGGACATACCATCTATGATCTGGATAATCCGGATGCTGCCATCAATAAGCCGGTATTCGGAATTCACGTGGCAAATCATGTATGGATAGGTATGAACGTTTTTGTGGGAAAAGACGTTATTATTCCTTCAGACTGCATTGTGGGTGCAGGCTCTCTCGTTACCAAAAAAAAATTCAAACCTAACTGTGTAATAGCAGGAACTCCGGCGGCGGTTATCCGTGAAAACGTGAACTGGGATGAAAGAACCATCACCAGATTTGAACAGGAAAAGAAGAAGAAAAAATAATCCGTCAGCAGGTGTCAGACAGTTAAGCAATGCAGAGTAATCAGATGAGTATTATCCTTCTGATTCATTCCTGCATTTTTTATATTCGGTTTCACCGATCCGGTCATTCAGAAACTGCATGGAACAGAATGAAGCTTTCTGTTTTTCCTGCCGGGGTATATTGAGTACAGAAGGATTATATTGTCGAAATAATCACGACGGGGTTTAAAGCCTGTTAAGCTTCAGTTGCGACCAGGTGTTCATTAATCGAACCCGGTTCGCATGACTGGACGGTATAATGGTTGTATATCCAGTTTTTTGCCTCATCTCTGCTTATTTCACAGATTTCAATTTTTCTGGCAAGATTCTGCAGTTCGTCATCAGTTGCATGGATACTGCATCCGTTCATGATCATGGTGGTGGTAGCAGCGAGAATCGCTGTTTCCCTGTTGTTGTATACAAAGGGATGTTCCCTCAGGATACTGTAGAGAATCATGGCTGCAAGTCCGGTGTTATAGCCTGATGATTCATCTATGGAGTCGTAGTTCTGTACAATGTTTTCCAGTATGTTTCTGTCTCTTATTTCTATCTGCTCAGAGCCGCACAGGAATTTATTAAGTCCTATCAGCTCATCCACCGAAAGAAGCTTTTTCATTTTTCTCTCCTTTGACATCCGTCGCCGATGTGATGCTGGCAGATGTCCTCTCCGTTTTTATTATTAACGCATACTCATAACGTATATCTGAACAGAAAACACCGACATACGTGATACAGATATTTACGCGTGCTGTTGCTTAATTATTATTATCATTATTACTGAACCGCATATCATCGAAATACGGAATCCTGCGGTTCTTAAAAATCATTCCGTCCCTGCGGTTTTATAACCGGAACATGAAGGGTAGCCGGCCGTCAGTAATTTATTTTCTGGTAAGGTTCCTGTAAATACTGAAGTTCATGTCCATGGACATGACTATGGCTTTTATAATCTCAGGACTTTTCAGCTCATCAGGAATACCGACGATCATTTTCGGAAAATAATCCAGCCGGTGAATGTCTGATATCACTGAATCAATTTCGGCATCAGAAAGATGAAAACGTTTAAGGGTTGTAATGAACCCGTAAATCATTTCTTCAGTCATAATGTCCTGGTAGGTTACTACGCTCATGATCCTCTCCAGATATATTATTCCGGTCTTACGACTGATAATATACGGAGCTTTCTAAACTACAGGGCTAAAGAAAACTCCTGAAACCATAGATTATTACCTTCCGGAAACAAGCCTGTAAGGATCGGACTACAGCCGTCATGACATGATTCTAATCATATGTAACGGTAAAATTCACGGATGACTTTTACTGAAGTTGTTCTGATAACAGATGAAACAGGCAGATGACACAGCTCCGGTTTTATGCATCATTCGATGAGTATTTTCGGAACCTGAGGTAAACATTCTATGGTTTTAAAAATCAACGGCGCTTATCCGGCTGATACGACTAGACAGATAACCGCAGTCCCGACTATGGAACACCTGCATTAATTTATGACATTAATTGCAGAGCGATTCAAATGATTGTTTAATTAATCATTATTATTTAAGGCATTTGTCAAAAAATCTTAAGAAGTGTGATGTGAGGCGGGGGGGAATTTCCGGTGTTTTAACCGCATCTTTAAGGGATTTGTTCTGATTTGATAAAAAGGTAAAACATCTGAAGCCTCCACCGCATCCGTACCTGCAGACCTGAGCATATTTCTGATAATTCAGGAGGGCATTACGGCAGTAATTCTGCAGAAGTACGCCGGCATGCCGTATTACCTTCCTGCAGGTGCTGAGAATACGGAAACGGCAGCAGTTTCAGGTATGTGTCCTCAGAAACGGTTGTTTTTTCAGTACGGATTCCTTTTTATGAAAAATTCTTCTCAAGATACTGACTGATGCCGAGTACTATTTCTTCTGGCTTTTTCATATGAATGTTGTGTCCGCATCCGCTGATTCCGGTTACGGTTATGGCGGGATTACGGGCTTCGGCAAGCTTTAAGGCGAGCTCTCTGTATTTTACGTCGTTTTCACCGTAAAGATAGAGAAGCGGAAGGTTTGTATCCTTTATAAGACCGCCAAGGTAAGGCATTTTACCTGTGCTCAGTCCGGTAAGAGTTCTGGCCATTCTTTCTCCGATATTGCGTGAGCGCATCAGAATGAGTTTTTCCTTTTCCTCTTCATCAAGATCCGCAAAAACAGGCTGACCATACCATTCTGTAACCACATCCTTCATCGGACCTGAGGCAAACTTTTCAGCCCAGACTTTGTCGTTTCTGAATCTTTCTTTTCTCTCGGCCTTGTCCGCAATGCCGAAACCGGAGCTTTCAAGGATAAGTCCCTTTACCTTAACCTTCGGACGTTCAGCGGTAAGGGCATAATGGGTTGCTATTCTGCCACCCATGGAATATCCGTAAAGGATGCATTCCTTTACCTTCAGGCCTATAAGCTGTTCCTCCAGCCAGTCATTTACGCAGGTAAAATCCACCTCGGCATCACTGCATCCTGACCCCGGCAGGGATATAATCTGCGCGCCTATGGAGAATTTGTCTGCAAAGGTCAGAAATTCATGGGCGGTTCCCAGAAATCCGGGTAAAAAAACAATCTGTAGCATATTCTGTTATCCTTTTTGTTCCTCTGCAGAGCACTGATATTCAACTGATGACGACATGTAACGTCAGACAGGTGTTACTTTATTAAAGAATATTCAAAACGTCAAGAATCAAGTCCTGTATACATTGATCCACCGAATAAAAAACGAAAGGATAACTGAAACACAATGAAGCAGTTCGCTCCTGAAATTCATAATATTTGCTGTTGTCACGAGTCATAACCAGTTCCTTCAAGGTTTATAAAAATCTGCTTATGCAGATGTTTTATTTCTGATGACCGGTCATTCAATAAATGTGTACGCATGTCTTCTGTAGAGTTGAACGGCATAAGTGCAAAAAGGTAAAATAATTTGTGGTTAACAGAAATTTTTACTTTTTTGTGTACGATTACAGCAAAAATGTCGGTTAATTTTGTTTTTCACAATTGCCATGCTGTATTTTTATTTATGCAAACGTGCGAATATGTCGTCTGCGACACATTCTCAATCTGCCTGTGCCGTTAAACTACCGGCATGTATATTTAAAGAATAACTGTTAAGTGAGAAGCCATGAGTTCTGAAAACAATAATAAAGCTGATGTATCCGCTGCTGAGAGGAATCAGGAAGAATCAGCAGGTGATAATTCTAAAGAAAACGCAAGTAATGAAGCTGTTTACGACCTCAGCATGACGGCTTACGATGATGAATCATCAGACAGCGGTTTTGTATTCCTCGATGATGCTTCCGAAGATAATGACGGGACTGAAATCAGATCAGCAGATGAAGATTCCGCAAGGCAGTGGTTTACCACGGATCAGCTTCATGACATTCAGGTGTTCATCAATGCCATGAACGGTCTTTTTAAACTGGTGGCCAATGCTGATTACACCGATCAGGTGAAATTCATCAGACAGAATATCTCCGTTCTGAGAACCATTGCCCATAACAGCACCGGACTTCTTGCCTATGACGAAAGGGAAACAGATGACGAAATCTATGCCTCAAGCCTGGTGATGAGATGGAGCTGCGGCATTCCTCTTGAAGAGGATCTTGCCGATAATTACGGTGAACTCGGAGTATGGAACTATATTCCGGAATAGGTTGCGTTTTCAGTTCCCGTCACCGTCACAATTGCCTGTTACTTCTCCCTCTTAAAGAAATATCTCAACCCCGGCAGAATACGGAACAGTCAGCTCTCAGGGATGATTAAAGGCTTTATTCCAGATTCAGGCAAAACAAAGGGATATGAGTTTTAAACTCATATCCCTGTTTTTCGGTAATGCGGTCTGAATTGCCGTATTTCTATTCAGCGGTTTTTAACCGGTGTTATCGGCTTCTGATTTCTCTGTCTTTACGCACCACCTGAGTACCAGCTGCCGGATTCACACGGTTCTTTTTCTCTCTGCGGTTATCCATGAGAAGATACAGGTTGGCAAGAATGGTTCCGGAGATGGAGTGCCATACGCATGATACTGCTGAGGCTATTGCGGCTTCAGGCATCATAGGGAAGAACTTGGTGCTGAGTCCGGTGGCAAGCCCCGCGTTCTGTACACCGACTTCAATTGAAAGAGTACGTCTTTTGGCAACACTCATTCTGTTGAGCATTGCTGCAAGATATCCCAGTACGTAGCCTACGGCGTTATGCAGGAAGATACAGGCGAAGATAATAAGGCCTGATTCCAGGAATTTTTCACCGTGAACCGCGATAACTCCGCCGACGATGAAAGAGAAGGCGATAACCGCAACTCCGGGCATAAGTTTGACTGTTTCCTGAAAGAGCCTTTTTTTGCCGAAGGCAATGTTGGAAAGAGAGCCGAGACCTACCGGAATAATGGTCACCATAATAAGGAAGTTAACCATTGACCAGGGATCCATGCTGACGTCTTTACTGAGCAGCAGGGTGATAAGCAGTGGAGTCATTACCGGAGCCAGCAGGGTGGATACGGTGGTCATGCCGACGGAATAGGCCACGTCACCGCGGCAGAGATAACTCATGATGTTGGAAGATACACCGCCGGGACAGCTTCCCACCAGAATAAGCCCCAGTGTGAGACCGTCAGACAGATTGAAGAGTTTTGCAATCGCAAAGGCGGTAAGAGGCATAATGGTAAACTGAGCCACGGCACCGATACAGATATCAAAAGGGTGTTTTGCCAGGATTTTGTAATCCTCAGCCTTGAGGCCTACACCCATTGCCAGCATGATTACGGCCAGCACGATAATCTGTTTGTAGCCTGATACCCAGGTAAAAAGGGATGGAATGAAATAAGCCAGTACACCTGCACCGATAACAAATACTGCGGTATATCTGGCAAGAACAGCACTTATAAGGCTTAATATACCCAATAATCTCATAAAAGCTCCAGTTTATTCGTTTATTCCGGCACTGTCTGCTGATAGGGGGCGCGGATAAACGATAAAGATGTGTTAAATACGTTTGCCTACTATTTTAAAACTTTTAATGAGACATTCAATAGCGTCATTGAGCAAAGACTGTTATATACCGGAATACTTTTGCCCCTTCTTCAATATTTACATTCCCGACAATTCCGTGAAGAACCTGATTTTTTTTCGGGATCTGTCATTGGAAGAAAAGTATAAGTTCTAATCTGTACTATAATTGAAACAGAAAGTAAGTACCGTGCGTTAGCCATAAGTACATATAGTATAGATTTCTACCATATGCCTGTATTATTTTTTATTAAATGCCATGAAATATAAAAATATTACTCCGGCCGTTTTTCTGGATCGGCCCAACCGTTTCATTGCTCATGTGGAGACTGCCGACGGGGTCGAAACCGTGCATGTCAAGAATACCGGAAGATGCCGGGAACTGCTTATAAAGGGCAGTGAGGTTTACCTGACGGCTCCGGGAACACCTGGCAGAAAGACGGTATATGATCTTGTTGCCGTGCGTAAGGGCAACGGGCTTCTCGTCAATATGGACAGTCAGGCACCCAACGTGGTTGTCAGGGAATGGCTTGATACCTTAGGCTTTGACAGAATTGTTCCTGAGCATTCATATGGTGATTCACGCATGGATTTCTACATGGAATACGGCAGTCGCAGATTTCTGATGGAAGTTAAGGGATGCACTCTCGAAATAGCCGGAACAGGATATTTTCCTGATGCTCCGACGGAACGCGGAGTAAGGCATCTTATGGAACTTGTAAGGGCAGTCGGGGAAGGATATACGGCTGTTCTTACATTCGTGATTCAGATGGACGGAATCAGGGTGGTGCGTCCTAATGTCAGCATGCATCCGGAATTCGGAGAGGCTCTTGAAAAGGCCTTAAAAGCCGGGGTTCAGGTAGTGTTTCTGGAGTGTCACGTTGAACCTGACAGTCTTACGTTTAAACATGTGGCCCGGGAGATAACTGCTGGATGGTTTAAATGATGAATGATACAGGATGGTACTGATAAAGATTAAGGGAGGTTCCTGATGTTCCGGAAACCTCCCTTATATTTTTGATTAAGCTTCTCCTACTGGAGGGAACTGCTCTTCTGCCATACTGTAGATCCTGACTTGATGTCGGTGATCTTCAGAATCAGATTGATCTTGTTGCCGTTCTTGATGGCGGCTCCGGAAACAATGTAGTCCACGTTCTGGGACTTGGCCACTCTCACAAGATATGCGTAAGAGGTTCCGGAAGCAGCCTTGAGAATACGCTGACTTACGTCGTTGCCGATAAGGGTAAATCTTCCTGAGGCGGCAAGATTATGCTTCACGATACTGCTGTATGATGAGGCTCCCTTGCAGACGCCTTTGCCTACCGTTATGCCGGTAACCATGACGAGGTTGGGCTGACGCGGCTGGAAAGAGTATCCGGCAGCTTCGGAAAGTTCAGAAAAACCGGCCTTGATATTGTTATCATTGCCGATACAGGTATTGCGGACAACAGGGGGTTTTGAGCTTACGGTCGGCTTTTCGTCAATGGTGGCCGGAGTTTCTTCTTCAGCATCGGCCGCTTCGACGATCTTCTCTTCCTGAACAGGTTCACTCTGCTTTTCAACGATTACTGCCGAGCCGTTATCTTTAGCCTGCTGTTTTCCGGTTCTGTTATTCTTCTTCTGTTTCTTTTTGCTGTTCTTTGCAGTGTTTTTATTCGTGGCTGTCTTTGCCTGTACTGAAGGTTCTTCTGCCACAACCCTGGTTTCCTGCTTTTTATCCTGATGAAAAAGATCAGTAAGGATGTTACAGCCGGAAAGCACGGAAACGGATAAAAACAGTAATGATACTTTTGCCCAAATCTTAACAGACATAAAACAGGTATACTCCTTAGAAACCAGCTCCTACGATACGAAGTTTTTCACCGCCGAGAAGGTGCAGGTGCAGGTGAGGAACTTCCTGACCGCCGTCCTTGCCGCAGTTTATAACCAGACGGTATCCGTTTTCAGCAAAGCCCATTTCCTTGGCAATTTTCTTTGCGGTTAAAACCATCTTGCCGATTAATGCGGCATCGCCGTCTTCAAGTTCGTTAACTGAAGGAATTACTCTGTTAGGAACAATAAGAAGGTGAACCTTCGCCTTCGGAGCAATATCAGCAAAAACGGTGATGTCGTCATCCTGATAACGGATGTCTGACGGAATTTCGTGTCTGATTATCTTTGAAAAAATAGTTTCATCTGCCATGTGTGACTCCTTAAATTCTTATGTGTTCGTACCATGAATGATACCACGTAATTATAACATTCTGTACAAATGTTTTATACAGTTATCACACTGTTTTTAACGGGGAAAAAATGTCATTATGCTCTGAAAATGCTTTCGCGACGGGAGTTTTCGGGCATATCCTCTAAAGACCTGCACCGCGAAAGCAGGGGACGGTTTCAGCTTCAGGAGAGACTTACCTTAAAGCATGATGAAAAGTTTCTGGAAGTGATTTCACACAGGGTTTCGTACGGAATGTTCTTGATTTCCGCCACTGCTCTTGCGGTGTGTGCCACAAATGCAGGTTCATTAGGTTTGCCTCTTTTTGGAACCGGGGCTAGATAAGGAGAATCTGTTTCCACCAGCATCATGTCCGCAGGTACGTATCTGCAGGCTTCTCTCACGTTTTCACCGTTTTTGAAGGTTACGATGCCTGAGAATGAAATATAGAATCCGAGATCCAGTGCCTTTCTGGCCTCATCCTTTCCTTCGCAGAAGCAGTGCATTACACCGCCGCAGTCTCTTGCTCCCTCGGCCTTCATGATGTCCATGCACTCGAGTGCCGAACCGCGGGTATGAATGATTAGAGGCTTGTCCGTTTCCACAGCCAGATGAATCTGTCTGACAAAGCTTGGAATCTGCAGGTCGCGGGTTTCCGGAGTGCAGACGTAATCAAGTCCGGTTTCGCCGACGGCAATGACTCTGTCAAGCGCGAGAAACTTTCTCAGATCGTCGTCTTTCCAGTCCCTGTTTCCTTCGTTGATGTTTTCAGGGTGGATGGCGCAGGCACACCACACTTCGTTGAAATCCTTAACCATTTCATACATGTTCGGAAAACTTTCGAGATCAACTCCGGGACAGAGAAAATGGGTAACACCGGCTTCATGAGCCCTGGCTATGACATCGGCAACGTCCTTATGAACGTTCTGATAATCTAAACTGTCGAGATGACAGTGGGAATCTACTAAAAACATAATTAAACAACAGTACCAAATTTATAAAATTGCATGCTTTCCGGCAAAATATCCGCCATTATACTTAAACTCGCGTAAAAATTCCGAAAATATTCATGAATGATGATGTCAGCTTTCCGTCATCAGCCGTAATGAGCTGATTTTTACGGAGTCTTAAGTTTTTTGAGGGTGTGTTCCGGATGTTACGCCGCACCGGTGTCATAACTTCAGAATCATAATGAATCGGGGGCTTTCATTCAGGACGTGAGAATTTATATGAAAAACGGGACAGCATGCTGTCCCGTTTCTGACCAGTACAGGTGTCCGTTATTCTGTAACGATGGTGGATTCGCTGTCGCGTTTCTTGCTTGAGTTCTTGATGTAGAGTCGGTTATCAAGATAGTTCTTTGCAGCCACCAGAAGTCCCAGGGTAATGAATGCCCCCGGAGGCAGAATGGCTATCAGCAGACCGTCATCGGCACTGAAGAGGTTTATCTGCAGATTTCTGCCTGACTCGCCGATAAGCTGATCCATGCCGGAGAACAGGGTGCCCTTGCCGATGATTTCTCTGACTCCGCCGATAAAGAGAAGTACGGCGGTAAAGCCGAGACCATTGGCGAAACCGTCAAGAGCAGAGTAGAACACGCTGTTTCTTGAGGCGAAGATTTCCGCTCTGGCGATGATGATACAGTTGGTTACGATGAGGGATATATAGAGTCCCAGCGCTTCGTAGAGTTCGGCGGTATAGGCCTGCATGCAGAGCTGTACGCAGGTTACCACAGAGGCGATGATTATCACGTAGATGATAATGCGCACTTCAGCCTTAAGCAGTCTTCTTACCGCTGAAATCAGCAGGTTGGAAATCGTAAGCACGGCAATGGTGGCAATGCCGAGTCCGAGAGCGTTGGCCGCGGTTGAGGTTACGGCCAGAAGCGGACAGAGACCCAGAAGCTGAACCAGTCCCGGATTCTTGTTCCAGAGTCCGTCCTTGAAAATTTCAGAAATCTTATCAAACATTATTTCTCTGCCTCACATTTCTTAAGGGAACCGAGATCCAGTGTGCCGATGCGTTCGAGCATGGCTCTGGTGGAACGTACCACGGCTCTCGGAGTTACGGTTGCACCGGTGAAGTAATCGAAATCGCCGCCGTCCTTCTTCACGTCGAATCTGCGGTTGGAAAGACCGGTTCCGGTGAAGCTGTCCAGATAGTTTCCGGTACGTCTTAAAATCTTGTCACCGAGTCCCGGAGTTTCATTGAATTCAACTACGTCGACGTAGTTGATGATGCCGTCTGCACCTACACCTGCAACCATTGAGAACGGAGTACTGTAACCGCCGGTCACATCATAGTAAACCACGTATGCGGTAACCTGCTCCTTTGATCTGGCCACATACACTTTTTTTTCTGCTGAACCGAAGCCGTCGGCAAGATAGCATTCGGCACTGGGATTGTTGTCAAACTTAACTCCGTTGAGCAGATGTCTGAAGGCACTGTTCTGCTTTTCAATATCTGCCTGACGGATGCTGTCAGCGGTAAAGTCCTTCACCGCAAACACGATGCCGAGGCAGCACATGGTGATGAGTGAGAGCAGGAGTCCCACGTACAGAGAGGAGTCTCTGAAGCCGTTTGTCTTGTTAGTCATTGATATTCTCCGGAGTGAAGCCCTGACCGAATTCACGTCGTCTGGTCATAACTGAAATCAGCGGGGCGCAGGCGTTGCCCAGCAGTACGCTGAAGGCTACCGCATCAGGGTATCCGCCAAGGTTACGGATAATTACGAAAAGCACTGCTATGACACAGCCGAAAATCCATGCGGCAGACGGCTTGGAAACTGCCGTTACCGGGTCGGTCATGATATAGAAGGATCCAAGCAGTGTTGCTCCGTAGAACAGGTGATACCAGGGAGCCAGATAAAGTTCCGGAGCAGCCAGATAGAATGCGGTGGTCAGAACCGCTGAAGTTCCGAGGAATGCCAGCGGAATTCTGAAATCAATGATGTCCCTGATGAGAAGAACGGCACCTCCCAGGAGGAAGCATACGCCGATTACCACTCTGGCAAAAAGGGTATAGAAGGAAAGATCAGGGGCGTTTTCCGCAACAAAACCCTGTACGTTCCTTTCCGGCTGTTCGTGTTTGGCGTCAACCAGGAAGGTTGAACCGGTGTATCCGTCGGCTATTCTGAACTGTTCCTTTTCCGGAAATCTGTCGAGGTAATCAAGCTTTGAGATCTGTCTGTTTATATCAAGTTCACTGGCTGATCTGTCCACGTTGAATATGATGGATGCCGCGCGTGACGGACTGATTATCCTGTAGGCATCAGGCATTGCGTTTACATAGGTGGTCATTGGCAGCGGGGCGCTTATGAGCAGGAACACGAATCCCGCCATGGCCGGATTGAAGATGTTCTGTCCCAGACCGCCGAATATCTGCTTTACAACCACGATGGCAAAAACGGAACCGATTACCGAAAGATACCATGGCAGAAGAGGCGGGAGAGTAAATCCCAGAAGCACGGCCGTAACCAGAGCTGATGAATCTCTCCAGATGAGATTTATTTTTTTCTTTCTCAGCTTAAGGCATATCATTTCCGAAAGAACGCAGCTTACTGTGGTGATAAGCATGGTAATGATGATGCCGAAACCATAAAAATACACACTGGCGGCAAGCGCCGGAATCAGGGTAAGAATCAGTGTTCTCATTACCTTTCCGGTGGTGGAAACACTGAGATCGTGCGGAGCACTCTCCTGAATCAGATTACTGCTCATTACTGTTCTCCTTTATTTTTATCTGCTGAAGTCTCTTTTGCCTGTCCGGCTCCGGCGGCTTCTTCCTTTGCCTTTGCTCTGGCAGCCTTGATGGCGGCTGCCTTTTCGAGGGCTATTCTTTTTCTTTCTTCAAAGTCGGCGCTCTTTGAAGCATTTTCGGCTGCAGGTTCAGCCGGAGTCTGAGAAGCAGGAGCCTTTGTCCCGGTGCCTGCAGTTTCAGCCTGTGCGGCTTCAGCTTTGGCCTTTGCTCTGGCAGCCTTGATGGCGGCGGCCTTTTCAAGAGCGGCTTTCTTTCTTGCTTCAAGTTCGGCATCGGCACCTGCAGCTGCCGGTTTTTCGGAAGCTCCGGCTGAAGCCTGCTGGTTCTTGATCTTGGCTAGAGCCGCAGCCTTGCGTTCAGCTCTCAGTCTTTCTTCCTCTGCAAGTTTCTGCTGTTTCAGGGTATATCTTTCCTTGGCAGCCTTTATCTTGTCCTTTTTCAGCTTTTCAATCTTAATCTGAGCCTTTTCCTGACGGAATTCGGCTATCAGACGGATGGCGCTAGGGCAGACGAATGAACAGCATCCGCATTCGATACAGCTTTTAAGTCCGCATTTAAGTGCGGATTCATGTTCGTTTGCCACGCAGAATGCGTATAGTTCATACGGAATAAGACGTGACGGACAGGCTCTGGCGCATCGGCCGCATCGGATACAGTTTACCTGCGGCTTGGTACGTTCGATTTCATGCTGAGCCGGTGCAATAATACAGTTGGATGTTTTGATGACAGGAACGTCCGCATTATGAATGGTAAAGCCCATCATCGGTCCGCCCACGATAATTCTGGGAGTTGACGGAGCGTGATATCTGAAATGGGTAAGAAGTTCCCTGATGCTGTATCCTAACGGAATTTCCACGTTGGTCTGTTTTTCCAGCGCGGTACCTGTCACGGTTACGATGCGGTGAGTCAGAGGCTTGCCCCGAAGCACGGCATCGGCTACCGCATACACGGTGCTTACGTTGTGTACCACAATGCCGTAGGCTGTTGAGCGGGCATTATAGGGAATCTCGATACCGGTGATTACGGTAATGAGATTTCTGGCTGCTCCTGAAGGATACTTCACCGGAATTTCCGTAACTCTGGTGTTTTCCACTCCTGATGTCTGAATGGCTTCGCTGAGCTTTCTGATTGCCTCCGGCTTGTTGTTTTCAACGGCAATCACCGTATACACCGGATTAAGGATATACTGAAGCACTCTGATGCCTTCAATGATTCTGTCAGCTCTTTCCTGCATCAGTCTGTCATCACAGGTGATGTAAGGTTCACATTCGGCACCGTTGATAATCAGTACCTGACAGTTTTCAGCCTTCGCGGAGCTTCTAAGCTTCACGTCGGTCGGGAATCCCGCACCGCCGAGACCGGCAATACCCATTCTGTTGATATGGGTAAGCAGCACCTCTCTGTCAACCGAGGTGTAGTCAGGGTATGAATCATGACTGAAATGAGCGTTCTTCTGCTGTTCTTCAGGCGTGTCGCATTTTATTCTGATGCATGGTTCCTTGAATCCGCTCGGGTGAGGAACACCGGCAGGAGCCACGGCTTCCACGGTTCCGGAAACAGGTGCATGGATAGGCACCTGCATCGGACTTGAAGGAGATGTCAGAGGTTCATCTGCCAGGACATGCTGTCCCGGTTTCACCAGAATGTCGGCGGGGGCGCCGCTGTGCTGTTTCAGCGGCAGAACCAGGTATTCCGGATCCGGAATATGTTCAATCGGTTTGTCTGCGGTGATTTTGTTTTCAGGTGGGTATATACCGCCTTTGAAACTGAATAATACCCCGTTTTTGATTTTATCCCATCTGGACATCTTATCTGCTCTCCTCTGAATTTTCGATCACCCAGTCCCATGTATCTGTGGTTGGATCAGGGGTTACCATGGCGATGCACTTCTTCGGGCAGGCATCGATACATTTGCTGCAGCTCATGCAGTAGGAAGGAATGACATGGTATGGATGCTTGAGCTGTCCTTCAATGGCGTCATACGGGCAGGTCCTGGCGCATTTGCCGCAACCGATACAGTTTTCCGCGCTGATGCAGGCAATTCGTTCCTCTTCCTTCATACCGTAGGTTGAGGTAACGGGAATGTGCATGATCTCCGCGATCTTTCTGATAACCGCGTCTCCTCCCGGAGTACAGAGGTTGATGGGGGCCTTGCCGGCGGCAACGGCGGCTGCGTATTCGGAACAGCCTACGTATCCGCACTGACCGCACTGTACCTGAGGCAGGTTGCTGTTTATCAGATCAGCCGTAGGGTCTTTTGATTCGACTCTGAACTTTTTGCTGGCGACACTGAGCAGAAAACCCAGACAGAATACGCCGGCAGTCAGAATCAGTATAACCGTAAATTGCTCTAACATGATGCTTTTACCAATATCTTCCTTTATGTGTTTGTTTTAGTTTTTTATGCTTTTCGCATCTGCGAAATTATTGCGGTCCGACACCGTATACCTTAATTTCAGTATATGCTGACACCTGTACATGACAGAGTCGCTAAAGGAAAAAGGGACGGGAAACCGTTACTGACCGATGAGGTTTGTAAAGCCCATGAAAGCCATGGACAGCAGACCTGCGGTAATCAGAGCTATGGCGCTTCCTTTGAACGGTCCCGGTACGTTGGCGTGTACCAGTCTTTCGCGCATGGCGGCGAAAATAATCAGCACCAGTGAAAAGCCTGCTCCGGCGCCCAGACTGAATACCAGAACCTCAAGGAAATTGTATTCCAGGCTTATATTTAGCAGAGCCAGACCGAGAACGATACAGTTGGTGGTGATGAGAGGGAGATAAATCCCCAGAAGCTTGAAGATTTCGGGGCTTATGTATCTGACCATCACTTCGGTGAACTGAACAACGCCTGCTATAACCACAATGTAGGAGATAAGTCTCAGCTCGGTGATATCAAGAGGTACCAGAACCAGCTTATCCATCAGATAGCATGCTGCGGAAGTCAGAACAAGTACGAAAGTGGTGGCAAGTCCCATGCCGGTAGCCGAGCTTAACTGCTTGGACACTCCGATGAACGGACAGATGCCGAGAAATCTGGTCAGCACGAAGTTGTTTACGATGGCTGCACTAATAAACAGTAAAAAATATGACATTTTATCTCTATTCCTAAAATTTCCGCTAATTCTATCACAAATGCCTGGTTTGAGTTTAACAATTTCCGGTCTGAAGCACCTGCGTAAACAGGTTCCGGACATTGTAATTCATAACTTTACACATCTTTTTACTGTTGAGGAAAAATCATGTGAAACAATATTTTTCAGAGCCGTATCCGTTATTTTTTTTAATTCCTGTATGAATTATGATTCTCTGTGCCGAAAAGTTCTGTTTCACAGCGCATGCTCAGGAGAAAACGCGTTAAGAAATTTTAGATAAATAAAATATCCGTCACCGAACAGCCCTTTAAACTAAGGGATTCTGTATAATTCATATTATAACTAGTGATATACTAGGAAATAAAACAGTGAGATTATCGCACATATTTTGTGATTTTAAAATATTTTTTTATCATTCAGCTTTTACTGACATTTACATGCCCGGGGAAATTCTGTTTTTTTAGAGAAGATAAACGTGTATGCACCAGTTCATCTGTTCAAAAAACAGAGAAAACTCTGTTTGGTTTTGCGAAAAAAACGCATATTCTCATTATTCGTTTTGTAATAAAACAACAAATTATCAAAATTCTTTCAGGCAGAGCTCTTGAATTAGTGAGCTTTTGTTGTCTTAAAGAAAAACGCAGGTTAATTTTTACTTGATTTTCATAATGGTGACGTTATGTGATTTTTTCACATTTGCTTTATATGAGAGATTATGTAGGATATATTGTAAATATGTGCATGGTTGCTCAGGAGAAGAAAAATTATGAGTGTTTCAGGTATGCTGGTGCGTTTCAATGTGGGGAACTTCTGCTCAATAAGTGATAATCAGTCATTCTCCATGATATCAGGAAATGTAAAAAATCATAAAGATCGTTTGTATTCAGCAAAGGATTTTAAAATACTCAAGTTTGCTTCAATTTTTGGGGCAAATGCATCAGGAAAGTCAAATCTGATTAAGGCTATTCATTATGCCGTTACAATTCTTCTTCAGGGCACAGAAAATTCTTTTGCTGATTCAAACAGAAATAATTATTTTCGACTTAATCCATCAGGTAAAGACAGAAATTCATACTTTGAATTTGAAATACTTATAAATGATTCTGTTTATGCATATGGCTTTGAAATTTCAATATTTGAAAAGAAAATAAAGGAAGAATGGCTAATCAGATTGGGTAAAAATGAAGATGATACTATCTTTACTCGAAAAACTGATGATGGAACTTCATATTTTAATGATAATTACCTGAACTCTGATATAGCAGGACGAATGAATATTTATTTGGATGACTACAGACATGTTGACTATAAACTTTTTCTTAAGGAGATTGTGTCCAATAAGGCTGAACTCTATAAAAATGATGGAAAACTTGGAATTTTAAGAGAAGTTTATAACTGGATTTCAAATATAAATATTTCATATCCTAATACGCCAGTCACTGGATACGATACATTGTCTTTTGATAATTTTTCAGATTTGATGAAGGCACTGACAAGTTTTGACACAGGAATTTCCAAAATTATTTCACACGAAATTTCAAAAGAGCAGGCCTTTGATAAAGTGAGTTACAGACTTCGGGACGATGTTGATAAGACGATAGAATTTTTAGGCAGGCAAAGAACAGAAGCCTTATCCGGAAGAGATAGCAGAGTTCTGCGTGTAAACATTAATGGTAATTTGATATTAATTTCTATTAATGGTGATGAAATCAAATTCAAGGAAATCTGTTTTGAACATTTTGGTGTTTCTGATGTGAAATTTTCTCTTGGGGAAGAGTCTGATGGAACAAGAAGACTGTTGGATTTATTATCTGTATTATTTGCTGAAGAGAATTCATTATTCATCATTGATGAATTAGATCGCAGTCTGCATCCCCAGCTCACACTTCATTTCGTAAAAACATTTCTGAGAATCGCCAGAAAAAATAATATACAGTTAGTAATAACAACTCACGAAAGCAGGCTTTTAAATCTTAAATTACTCAGACAGGATGAAATTTATTTCATCGATAGAAAAGAAAACGGGGCTTCTGCCATAGTGCCTTTTGATTGTTTCAAGGAAAGATTCGACAAGAGAATAGATGTCGCTTATTTGGACGGCAGGTACGGGGCTGTACCGCTGTTTGATTCTATATACCCTGATTATGAAGATGGGGAAGATTAATAATGAGAATTGATCGTGAATACGGCAAACGTTCGGAAGAAGATAGTCTGGAGCCCAAAATCAAATATTTTATAGCCTGTGAAGGTCGCAAAACTGAGTATTTGTATTTTTCGGGTATAAATAAAAACAGAGTTCCGTTAAAAATCAATTCTTTGACAGAGTTTGTTTTTCTCAGGCATGAAAAGGATAAAGGTAATAATCCACTTTCGCTGTACGAAGAAGCAGGGAAAGAACTTGATAGTTATGATAACTATTTTCCTGATACAGGTGATCAATTCTGTTTAATTGTTGATCGTGATAAGCACAGTTTTTCTGAAAATCAGTACGATAGCTTATTGGAATTAGAAAGACAGGAAAAAGTTAAATTGTACGTAACAAATCCTTGTTTTGAATTTTGGCTGCTTCTCCATTTCAAAGATTGTAAAGAATACGATAGTCAGAAACTTCCTGAAAATTCCGGGACAGGCAACAGAACATATGTAGAATCGGTATTGAAGGAATGTCCTGGCGGTTCATACAGCAAAACCGGACTGAAGTTTGATGATAATTATAAGGATAAAGTCCATACAGCGATAAATAATTCAAAAAAATATACTACGGAAGTCAATGAACTGAAGAACAGTTTAGGCACTAATGCAGGTGTGCTAATTGAAAGTATGACGGAATGAGACTAAGCTGATTGCAAGTTTTCAGCTGAAAGTGAGTGCTGACAGCTCCCGTTTTACCGGTATCAGGTAAATCCGGTGGCTTTCAGATGACCGTGTTTATCGGATTTTTATGTAGCCTTTGTACTGAATATGTGCTAATTTGTGTCTGTCTGTCAATTTGCGTTTTTTTGATATCGATAAAAAAATGCATGTTGTTTTGGTTGTAAGATTAAGTAAGTGGTAGTGTACGGATTACCATGATTGGGATTAAAGATTATGTTTAGATCAAAAACATCATCCATTATTACTGAAATGCTTCTTGCAGGTGTGTTTATCTGCACCGGAGCTTCATCTTATGCGGACTGCGATGAAAAGCAGGGGACCATCTCCATCCAGGGTTATTCTTCAGTAAAGGCTCAGCCTGACGTGGCATACGTTCGTGTTGCGGCCACCGTTCAGTCTGAATCAGCGGAAACAGCCAGAAAAGCCGTTGAAAAATCAGTATCGGCTTTCATTGACGGACTGAAAAAGGATTCCTCTTTAAAAGACAGCATCAGAAAGGATGACGGCAGCATAAAGGCTGAAAGCATCAGTGTTAATCCTGATTACGTTTATGACAGCAAGACCAGTGAACGACGCGTATCAGGCTACAGTGCCAGCAGAACGGTAGTGGTTAAAATCAGAAATTTCGAACAGATTTCCAAAGTCCTCGATATAGCAGTTGCTTCAGGCATAAACAATATTTATGACATTTCCTACGAGCTGGAAAATCCGGCTCCGGTTATGGAAAAAGCCCGTCTTGATGCGGTAGCCGATGCGGCCTCAAAAGCCAGACAGATTACAGGTGCGCTCGGCGTCAGGCTCGGAACCATAGCCTCGATTTCTTATAATACTCCGTCATACGGAGCATCACATGATTATGTGCAGCCCCGAATGATGAGTAAAGGAATGATGATGTCCAACAGTGCCGCTGATTCAGCGGTCTACTCTCCGGACAAACTTGTATTTACCGATAATGTCAGCGTGGTCTACAATCTTGAACAGACTAAGAAGAATTAAAAGGAATATCCGTCAGAGACGCCTTATAAACAGACTGCATGAGCATTCAGTTCTCTAGAACCGTGATGCCCGGTCTTTTCTTCAGAACCGTTTGCCGGTGATGTATTTTCACCGGCGGGTATTTCATAACCTGCCTGAAGGCGGCACGAATACTGCAGAAAAGAAAACAGCCTGTCACAGCATGACCTGTTCTCGGAAGGTCAGTGAGTCTGTCGCATCCTGAAAAATACCGGAGCCTTCAGTTTATGTTTTCAGTTCAGACTTCCGATGCCGGGGAGCAGGGGCTGTTTTAGTTCATATCCGTGCCGTCATTATCCGTTCCGTTACAGAAAGAGGAGTATCCCGTGCAGTTTTCCGCATCGGCCCCGAATGAATCGAAGGCTCTGAGAGGTGATGACTCCTCCGTTTCAGACAAAATTTCATTATCAGACGTTTCCTGCGGTATTACCGATACTCACTGTCATATTTTCCGAACGGCTGATTCCCGTCTCATAAGTCTTTACCCCTCGGTTTTTAACGCCTGCTCCTTAAACGGTGAAATGCCTGTCGTAAGGGATGATTTTCTACTGTGCCGGGACGAAGGAGAGGTCGATGCGTTTACTGAAGCTCTCGTAAAGCTCACGGAAAATTCAGGCAGAGAGGTTTTTGAAGAGCTTGAACGTCTTCTTTTACGATCTGCAGAAGCCTCCGTTTCAGAAATCATGGCGCCTGCGGTTACGCACTTTGAAGGACTTAGAAATCTGCGTCTTTTACGGTTTTTCAGTAAAGCTCATGCTGATGCGTCTTTCCCTGAAATCTTTTGCGGTATGGGAGTTCATCCAATGTATGCCGGGGATTTTTCACGTGAAAAACTTAGGACTGAGTATGAACTCATCAGGAGAGTTTTTTCAGAAAGTCCGGCTGCCCCGGAGGAAAAATCCGTTACTGCAGACGGACATCCGGTAAAGAAGCTTTTTGTCGGGGAAATCGGTATAGATAAAAGATTCAGGGATACAGTTCCGCTGGATGTTCAGACGGAAGCTCTGCATGAACAGCTGATCTTTGCCGTGGAAAATCATCTTCCGGTCAATATTCACGGTGTCGGCGGAGACAATGAGATACTGCACGAGCTGAAAAGACTCAACCGGGTAAAAGGAATCATCCATGCCTTTACCGGAAATTCCTCAAGAGCCGAACAGTATCTCCGCAGGGGGTTAAAACTCGGTATCGGTCCAATGCTTCTGGCGACAGAGTCTCATAAACTGGAGGAGGCGGTACGGTATGCGGGAATCGATAATCTGGTTCTGGAAACCGATTATCCGTACATGTACATGAATCTTCCTGAAAACTCTTCATCTTCAGCTCCCGACAGTGACAGCGGCGGAGAACAGGCATCAGCGGATGATTCATGTTTTTCACCACGCCGCAGGTCCGCGGCTTCACCGGATCTTCTGATTCATATAGTCGAAAGGCTTTCTGAAATTTTCGGTATCGGGAAGGAGGAGACTGCAGGAAGACTGCATCGGAATGTTGAGGAACTGTTCTGAATTCTTCTTTTCGGAGCGTATCTGATGGTCATTCATATCGTTGCATATCGTTGAAAAACTCCCGTTTCATGCGGTATCGTGGTGAGTGAATTTGTATATGAATGATGTACAGATACGAGAACAATACCGTTATCGCTTTCTACCATGAGTGCATGATGGAACGTGAGGACGGAAAGATCTCCGACCAATGCACTACCGGGAAAGTGTATGACGTCTATAAAGCATGGTGTGCCGATAACAATCACGGTTATTTCAAGACCGCCAGAGAGTTCAGAAACACGCTGGCTGAACATCTTAATACCAGCTTTGCAGATATGACCGTTCGCAGAGGTAAAGGCGGTACTTTTTACCGCTCCATTACGCTGAAAGATGAAGTCAAGGCGCATTACCATAAGGCTTACGGCTATGACGACTCCGAGTTTCTGGCCGATTAAACGTAATGAGGTGACAGTAGGTGATAGTTTAGTGACAGTTCTCACACAGTACTGTCACCTCGATAAAACCTTGTGGCATAAGGCTTTGCGTGATTTTAAAACTTTCACCTTACTGTCACTAAACTAACACTTCACTGTCACCAAAATGGGAAAAAGGAGGTAAGAACGATTAAGATTTAAGCATTTTACAACCCCAGGGGGAGGTCAAATCTCTAAAACTGCGTCAAAAAGCTTCGGCCCCCTGCTTCCACGCAGAAAAACGCTAATTCAAACGGGGATATAATCTGTGGATAAAATCGAAAGAAACATCATTTAATACCAAATGTTTTATTTCTCCATTGATGATGAAAGAAGATGAGGAGAGATGCATCTTTATTGGTATTTTGCATCAGTAATTGGATTGTTTGTATGAAAAATATGATCGATGTCTACCCAAAATAATAGGCTTTATGTTTGTGGTTGTGGATTTTGATGATTGGTTGTGTTTAGATGACGATGTTGTTGATATTTGATTGCCTGGATGAAGATATGGATTCTTCTATAAAAGTTTATAAAATAAATATTTTATAAATGTCAATATGTACTCTTGGGAAACAGCAAACAATTATATAAAAACAAATATTAATCACAATAACGCATTAAACTTGGATGTTTTATATTTTCTACTGTAAAAAATCTGGCTCAATGTGTTAATAATATAAGTGTTAAACGAGCTTCCGATTGGAATTGCTGATGTGAGATTAAATGAAGTAGCATTAGAGCATTTTTGTTATTCATCATGTAAAGACAATGAGGCTGCTCAAATTGTGGTTCATATTTAAGAGATGGAGGTTGATGATGTTCAAGAATTCCCCTCAAAAAAGTTCATCGATAATGGATATAGCACACGCCTATGCTTTAGGTTGGGAATGTTCCAGAAATAGATATATCGCCAAAAGAAACATTTATGGAGAAGTCAATAGAAACAAATCAGAAAATGTGACAATGAAAGATATTGAACGGGCATTTATGAAAGGTTATGCATTTGCTGCCGGTATTGCATGTGCTTACAAAGAGCAAATTGCATCAACAATAAATAAAGTGAATCTGAATAAGTCGTCAGGTGTGTTTCGGAATAATGAGAATGATACTATTGAATACAGTCCCTATTTTTGCGACGGCATTGCGGAAGATCGTTTTGTAACACTGTATACCAAAACAGGCAGACCTTATCCTTATTTCTTTAATGAATTAAGTGAAGAAGAAAAAGCAGTGCTTGATAAAAAACCAGTAATCGGAGGCAGATATGATTACGTTAAATATTGTACTGACGGTTCCATCTACGATGTTCACCATATAATAAGTGCTGAGGCCCTTAAGGCCACAGGACTGTTATCCTATAATACAGCACCGTGTATTCGTATGCTTAAAATAGATCATAAGAAAACAAAATCTCACGGTCGTTGTAAGTTGTCTGCAAACTATAGAACCAACCAGATTAAACTCATAAAACAAGGAAGAATAAAAGATGTCATTCAGGAAGAAATAAATACTATCCGTTCGCTATTTGGTTCCAGGTACGACCGAGAAATCAAAGAAATGCTGAAATTCGTGAACAAATTGGAAGACAATAATTGGGAGGTTTAATATGAAGGTTTTTGAATGGATACCAAATAAGTCAATCGGAGATCTGGTCTTCAACATGACAAGGGAAGAAGCCAGAAAGGCTATGGGTAATGCTGTTTATGCCCCGTGGTTTAATGGAAGATCGGACTTCTATGATGAATACAGTATACGTTTGGATTATGATGAAAACGGACTTCTTGAGGCTGTTGAATTTCTGGGAATGGAAAAGGGCTTTTTTGAAGTCTGGTATAACGGAAAATTAATATACCCAAAATATGAAAAGCATTTTTTCAATATTTTCGATAAAAGCAAGTTTACTCCTGATGAAACAGCATCATCATCTTATCAGTGTAATGAGCTCAATATCGCTGTCATCTGGAGTAAAGATGATGGTCCTGCCTGTATGGTGGGAAGGGAACATTATTGGGATGAAGCCGATGAAATAATAAAAGAACATTCTCTTCTCTGCGATCTGTCATTCAAATTAAAACCCGGCATGACTAGGGAAGAAACACGAGAAATTCTTAAAGAGAAATCTGATAAATTGATGGTTAGGGGGCGTGATGATATCTATTCCAGATATCTGTTAGTTGAATTTGATGAAAATGACAGAATGGAGTCTACAAAATTTGACTTTGACAATATGTAGCCGGAGGTTAACACCATCAATGGGCAGATTGGCTATTTAGCCTATGAGCTTCTTGACGGTAAACTGATCCGCACCGAGGCTGTGAAGGTGCTCCGGATAAAGTAGCAGAGCACCATTAGAACCGCTTTACTTATCGTAGCGGAATGCAGAATTGCCCGTGAGGTTTTTAAGCAGAACCTTACGGGCTTTTTTGTACTCGTCACCGATGAAACCTAGCCTTAGCAGAAAGCACCTGAATGCGTACTTGTCATTGTCGGACTGATTGGTGCAGGAGGATACCCGTTTAAGCTTCCTTGCCAGATCGCAGAGTCTGCTCACAAACTCAGTGTAGGCAGACACCTCATCGGGATTGGTGGTGAACTGAAACCAGGCAAAGCTTACATTATCCTCCGTGATTTCAAGAGCCAGCTTATCAGTAACAAACGCTCGTGCAAGCAGTTCTGATTTGTTCTCAATCAGTTTCTGCAGATTGGCGAGAGCCGATTCGGTGAAGCTGTTTTTGGGCATGGATATGATAAGCCTATCCTCAGTCTGTTCCGTGCTTCCGGTAAATCCCTTGTCAGCTAAGTGGATAAGCAGACGTTCAATTGTTTCCTTATCTACAGTATCCGGAATTCGTAAGGTTCCGTCCTTTTCTAAAGTGCAGTCTCCGATTTTGTAAGCCATGCTCGGTACTTTCTGATAGCACGGAATGGCACGGAGTGCCGTGGCTATTTCTTCAGCGAGTTTAGGTCTCTGCTTTGGCTGTAAATCGAATCTAATATTTGTTCGTATGATTGTACCTTCCTTTGTTGTCTTAGGTCGGTACATATATATCCCTTTAAGGTGGCTGGATAGCAAGTTGTATGTGAGTGATAAATAAAGAGAATAGAACTTTAAATAGCATAGAAATTGCGCAAAGTCTATTGTTTTTTCGATTTTGCGAAATTCTGCTCGGAATGTTGTGTATGCACTGTGGTATCATGCAGTGAATTTGAAATTAAAATATTGCGGATAAATTATGTCTTGTCATGTTTGAATTATGATTCGAACAAGTGTTACTGTTTGTTTTAAGTAGATGACAAGAGCATATTTAAAAAGGTTAATTTGGGGAATGGTGGATAATCAGGTACATAATTCAATAGTAAGTTTCATATGGGGAATTGCAGATGACTGCCTGCGTGACGTTTATGTAAGAGGTAAGTACAGGGATGTTATTCTTCCAATGACTGTTATTCGTCGTCTGGATGCATTATTGGAAGATACCAAAGAAGCAGTCCTTGATATGAAAAAGATGCTTGATGACGCAGGTGTCGATAATCAGTGGCCTGCACTTTGCAGTGCTGCAGGTCAGGCTTTCTGCAATGCATCCCCATTCCGCTTGCGTGACCTTACCAGCCGAGCAAAAAAACAAAAACTCAAAGCCGATTGATGAGCCTGATGTGGATCTCCGTGATACCGAAAATGTGCCGTTTACATATGAAGGTGGTATCGATGCTTTCATGAAAAATGAAGTGTTGTCATATGCTCCGGATGCATACGTAGATGAAAAGAAAACGTCGATCGGGTATGAAATCAGTTTTACCAAGTATTTCTATAAGCCTGTAGAACTGCGAGAAATGAGTGACATATTAGAAAGTCTAAAAGCACTAGAAAAAGAGGCTGACGGTGTGCTAGCTGAAATCATGGAGGGGATATGATGAATAAATACAGTGAATACAAGGATAATCCCGTTCCATGGATAGAAAGAATACCTGCACATTGGGGGGTGATGCGAGGGAAAAACTTGTTTGCAAAAATGCAACGTCCAGTGAGGGAATTCGATGAAGTTGTAACATGTTTTCGTGATGGAACAGTAACTTTAAGAAAAAATCGTAGAATTTCAGGTTTTACCGAGTCATTGAAGGAAATTGGTTATCAAGGGATTCGTAAAGGCGATCTAGTTATCCATGTCATGGATGCATTTGCGGGTTCGATAGGTGTTTCCGATTCTGATGGTAAAGGAACTCCCGTATATAGTGTATGTCAGGCAAAAGGTGATAGTAATAATCAGTACTATGCGATGTTATTACGAGAGATGGCCAGGACTGGCTACATACAGTCTCTATATCGAGGAATAAGAGAACGTTCTTCTGACTTCCGTTTTGAAGTGTTTGCCTCTCAGTTTTATCCTGTTCCTCCCCGTTCCGAACAAGATCAGATCGTGAAATTTCTTGATTGGAAGGTTTCGTGTATCAATAAGTTGATTTCTGTAAAAAAGAAGCAAATAAATGAACTTTTGAGTTTGAAATTTTTGTATATCAGTAAAGCGGTAACTAATGGTATCGATGATAACAGATTACTATTACTAGATAACTCCTCAAGTGTTTCATGGAATAGAGTAAAAATTGGCTACAAGTCATGGATAAGGGCTAGACTTGGATGGAAAGGTTTAAAGGCAACTGAATATGTTGATAATGGATACCCTTTTCTGTCTGCATTTAACATCATAAATGATAAATTATCATGGAAAAATTTAAATTATATAAATCAGCATAGGTATGACGAATCACCTGAAATAAAGCTTTCTGTTGGAGATATACTCTTAGTAAAGGATGGAGCAGGTATCGGGAAATGCGCAAGAATCGATGAATTACCATATGGAGAGTCTACACCTAATGGTTCTCTAGCAGTGATTACACCTTACGATGATTTATCATACAAATATTTATACTACTACCTTGTAAGCAATGACTTCAAAAATGCTATAAGCAAGATTATTACAGGAATGGGAGTTCCTCATTTGACACAGCATTTTCTAAAGAATGTCGAGATTCCATGTCCTTCACCTGATATGCAAGATAAAATTGTAGTATTTTTAGATGAGGAATGTGAAAAACTTAATACTTTGATAAAAATTAAAGAAACGGAGATAAAGGAATTAAAGGAATTGCAAATGCGTCTTGTTGCAGATACTGTAACCGGCAAAATTGATGTTCGTAATATTAAAATTCCTGAATATGAATTTGTGGAAGAAGAAACAGATAATATTGTGACGGATTCAGAAAACGAATTAGAAACGGAGTAATAGGTAACCATGGCTGGTAAGCAAGAACTTATTCCTAATGACAACCAAGGTGATGTAATCATTTACCAAGCTGAAGATGGTAAAACAAAGATCGATGTCCGCTTTGTTGATGAAACTGTATGGTTGTCACAGCAACAAATGGTGGAATTGTTTAAAACCTCTAGAACTAATATTGTTGAGCATATTGCTCACATATATGAAGAAGGAGAACTTGATGAAATTTCAACCTGTCGGAAATTCCGACAGGTTCGTCAGGAAGGAAATAGAACCGTTTCCCGTGAATTGCCTTTCTATAATTTAGATATGATTATTTCCCTTGGATACAGGGTTAAATCCATTATCGCCACTCACTTTCGCAGATGGGCAACTGAGCGGTTAAAAGAATACCTTATCAAAGGATTCACGATGGATGATGACCGTCTGAAGAACCTTGGTGGAGGAAAATATTGGAAAGAACTTCTTGATCGCATCCGTGACATCCGTTCATCTGAAAAGGTTATGTACCGTCAGGTTCTTGATTTGTACGCTACCAGTGTTGACTATGATCCTAAAAGCAGAGAATCTGTTGCCTTTTTCAAGATGGTTCAAAATAAACTGCATTACGCTGCCCATGGCCACACAGCCGCAGAGGTTATTTACGAACGTGCTGATGCAGACAAGCCTTTTATGGGGCTGACTTCTTTTTCCGGAGATTTTCCGACATCTAAAGATATAGGAATTGCCAAAAATTATCTTT
>JAEEGL010792262.1_pt1 | contig 32375 bp, 28 predicted proteins | sample 9134231 | NCBI WGS metagenome assembly JAEEGL01 (sample SAMN16246548, study PRJNA631951) | gut metagenome | biome: gut microbiome; feature: rumen; material: fiber-attached | host: Bos | place: Iran: Karaj | collected 2018-10 | reverse complement strand
TTCTTCTTCTTGATGAACCGGTGAATGGTCTTGACCCTAAGGTTACGGCTGAGTTCTATTCGCTTGTTAAGAAGCTTAATGACAGCGGGATATCTGTTATTATGATATCTCATGACCTGTCTGCACTGCAGTATGCTAATAAGGTCCTTCACCTTGGAAGACATCAGCTCTTCTTTGGAAGTAAGGACAAGTATATGGAAACACCTGTTTATAAGGCTCTTTCTTATCAGGAACAGGATGAAGAGGCTAAGGAGGGCGAAGGCGATGCTTGAGACACTTAGTATATATCTTAGTTATGAGTTTGTAAGAAGAGCTCTTATAGTTGGCGTGCTGATTGCACTTTGTGCGTCTTTGATAGGTGTTACGCTGGTTCTGAAAAGGTACTCATATATAGGCGATGGCCTTTCACATGTGGCATTTGGCGTGATGGCACTCGCAACTGTTCTTAGGCTTGCGAATGTGAATGTTCTTGTTATGCCTGTTATCATAGTTGTTGCGGTTATACTTCTTAGAGGCAACAAAAGAGTCAAGGGAGACTCAGCGATAGCCATGCTGTCGGTTGGAAGTCTGGCCATCGGATATATGCTTATGAATGTATTCAGCGTATCGGCCAATGTATCTGGTGATGTGTGCAGTACACTTTTTGGTTCTATCTCGATACTTACGGTTTCTAAGGCGGAACTTATAACTTGTATCGTTGTATCTGTTGTGGTTGTAGTTGTTTTCATACTCTTTTACAACAGGATATTTGCCGTAACATTTGACGAGAACTTTGCGAAGGCTACAGGAGTTAAGGCTGACAGATATAATCTCATGATATCGGTTATGATAGCGATAGTCATAGTTCTTGGCATGAATCTTGTGGGAAGCCTCCTCATATCGGCACTTATAGTGTTCCCGGCGCTTACAGCTATGAGGATAGTGGATAACTTCAAGGCTGTTACGATATGCTGCGCGATAATAGCTGTAGTCTGCGCTGTGGCGGGCATGCTTCTGTCGATACTTTACTCGACTCCTGTAGGTTCGACTATAGTAGTTGTGAATATTGTGGTGTTTGTGCTGGCTCAGATTGTGGGGGCTATAAAGAATGGTAAGTGATGCAAGGCCATGGTCGCTTTTTAAGCTCACTATTCCGACCATATGCATGATGATATTTACGTCTGTATATAGCATAGTTGACGGATTTTTTGTGTCCAACTATGCTGGTAAGGATGAGTTTACGGCAGTGAACTTTGTCATGCCTGTGCTTATGATCTTAGGTAGTGCGGGATTTATGCTAGGCTCGGGCGGAAGCGCAAGGATAAGCTTAAAAAGAGGCATGGGAGATGATGAGGCTGCCAATAAGATATTCTCTATGCTCATATACAGTTCTATAGCAGTCGGTATCTTACTTGCTCTTATAGGAAATGTTGTGGTAGACGATATAGTTTACCTTCTTGGAGGCAGAGGCAATATGGCAGTTATCTCTGTCAAGTACGCAAGGATAGTTATGCTAGCACTCCCCGCTTTTTTGCTGCAGTTTGAGTTTCAGTGCCTCTTTCCGTGTGCCGGAAAGGGAAGACTTGGATTGTATGTGACTATTGCTGCGGGCGTGTGCAACATGTTCCTTGATCTTATGCTGGTTGGCGTGCTGCATAAGGGTTTTGTAGGAGCGGCAGTTGCAACTGCCATAAGCCAGTATGTAGGCGGGGTATTCCCTCTGTTTTACTTCTCAAGAAAGAATAGTAGTTATCTTAGGCTTGTAAGGGCAGGATTTGTCCCTAAGACCTTCGTACAGATATGTGTTAATGGTAGTTCTGAGCTTATGAGTAACATATCTATGTCTGTTGTTGCGATGCTCTATAACATGCAGCTGATCAGATATGCAGGAGACAATGGCGTATCTGCTTATGGAGTGCTGATGTACGTGAGTATGATATTTGCAGCGATATTCATAGGTTATGCGGTTGGAGTGGCTCCGGTTGTTGGATATAATTATGGAGCTAAAGATATCGATAAGCTTAGGAAGATAAAAAGATCGAGTTTTATCATAATCTCGTTCTTTTCTGTTATTATGTTTTTTGCGGCTTTCTTTATGGCGGAGACTGTCGCGAGAGTGTTTGTCGGTTATGACAAGGAGCTTATGGCTCTAACCGTATATGCTTTTAAGATATTCTCTTTTTCTTTTTTGGTATGCGGTTTTTCAATATTCACGTCATCATTTTTTACAGCTTTGGGAGATGGTCTTACATCAGCACTGCTTGCTTTTTTCAGGACCCTTGTATTCCAGAGCGCTGCCGTCTTAGTCTTCCCGATCATATGGGGAGTTGACGGTATATGGTATTCCATAACCGCAGCAGAGGTTATGGCTCTTATGTTATCGATTTTGTTTTTGAAACTCAAAAAAGCAAAATACAGCTACTGAAAAGAGGTTTTTGTGTTATGTATAAGTTTTTCTATTATCTTGTTCCTTTTTTGATGACATGGCTTGGCATGAAGTATGTAAGCCGAATCTTACCTCAGGATCAGGGACGTGCTTTTGCTGTCAATGGTGCTAAGTCTAAGGGTAAGCCAAGAGGTGCCGGCATCATACTCATATCGTGCTTTGTTATATCAGGATTCATCCTTCTTCCTCTTGATAAGGAACTTGTCATATATATGATACTTACGTTCCTTTCGATGCTTTCGGGCTTTTTTGATGATGCATCTACGATCCCTTGGGGTGAGTTAAAGAAGGGACTCATCGATCTTGTGCTCTCTGTAGCTATGGCATGGACTTTCCTTCACTATAATTCGCACACTATAAAGCTTCCTTTTGTCAGTGAGACAGTGACCATACCTTATGCTGTATTTATGATACTGATAGTGATACTCGTCTGGACAAGTATCAATGTCACTAACTGTGCTGACGGCGTCGACAGTCTGTGTGCTGTGCTTTCTATCGTAACTTTACTTACTATTAACGTTATGTTAAGGAACACAGGCTCATCTTTTGATAAAACAGTTGTTATGCTCTGCGTGTGTATAGGTGCATATATATGGTTCAATTCATCGCCTAGCTACCTTCTTATGGGGGACGCGGGCTCAAGAAGTATAGGCTTCTTTATAGCGATAGCTATACTTAAGACAGGTAATCCTATCCTCTACATAGCTGCTGCGCTTCTTCTTATCGTGGATGGTGGTCTTGGACTTGTTAAGCTTACAGTCATAAGAGTGACTAAGAACAAGAACTTCATGAAGAACCTAAGGACTCCGATTCATGACCATATGAGAAAGAATAAGGGCTGGTCTGATACTCAGGTCGTACTTAGATTCGCCATACTGCAGTCAATCATAAGTCTGCTTGCACTTAGCATAGAATACAGATGAGGTTATATAATTGAACATACTGAATGTTGAAAATGTATCAAAAACATATATGTCACGGGATATTCTCAAAGGTATAAACCTGGGAATCAGTGATACAGATAAGATAGGCGTTGTCGGTGTCAATGGCTGTGGCAAGTCTACACTTCTTCGAATAGTCGCAGGGGTAGTATCTCCTGATGACGGTAAGGTCGTGAAGGGCAACGATATCAGGATATCCTATCTTCCGCAGACAGATGAATTCGATGGCGAAAAGCCTGTTATAGACAATGTTACTGCTTGTATATATCAGGGGGATGGCCACTGGGATAAAAGCGGTGAGATCAAGGCCATGCTTGCAAAGTTTCGGATAGATGATCCTATGAAGAAAACTTCGCTTTTGTCAGGTGGTGAAAGAAAGAGAGCAGCTTTGGTTGCGGCACTTCTTACACCGTGTGATCTACTTGTACTTGATGAGCCGACTAACCATCTCGACCTGGATATGATAGAGTGGCTTGAAAGTTACCTTAAGAGCCTTAGAGCTGCCATATTCATGGTCACTCATGACAGATACTTTCTTGACAGTGTAACTGATCAGATAGTGGAGGTTGATCGTTGTAACGTATACAGATATAGTGAGAACTACTCAGGATATCTCGAGCTTAAGGCTGCAAGAGAAGCATCTGAACTTGCAACTTACAGAAAGAAACAGTCTCTGTACAGGATAGATCTTGAGTGGATGATGCGCGGCGCAAGAGCGCGTTCTACTAAGCAGAAAGCTCATATAAAGAGATTCGAAGAACTAAGTCAGGTCAGGCCACCCGAAGAAGAAAGAGCGCTTCACTTAGGCTCACTTGCGTCAAGGATGGGCAACAAGACGATCATAATCGAAGGACTTTCGATGGCCTATGGGGATAAGAAGCTGTTCTCGGATTTTTCGTATACATTTACCAAGCTGGACCGTATAGGTATAGTCGGAATCAATGGCTGTGGTAAGTCTACACTTATGAAGTGTATCATGGGACTAGAGAGAGGATACGAAGGTAAGATAGTGATAGGACAGACTATCAGGATAGGGTATTTCGGGCAGGACTGCACATCGATGGATCCGAACGAGAGAGTCATAGATTATGTGAAGGATATAGCTGAGTATATCAAGACTCCTGAAGGGACTGTGACTGCATCTGCTATGTGTGAGAGGTTCCTCTTCGATGGCAATATGCAGTATGCACCGATTGGTAAGCTCTCGGGTGGTGAGAAAAGAAGGCTTTATCTTCTGAGTGTTCTTATGACTGCGCCGAATGTTCTCATACTCGATGAGCCAACGAACGACTTTGATATCAAGACGCTGCAGGTGCTAGAAGAGTACCTCGATGAATTCGCAGGGATAATCATAACGGTTTCGCATGACAGGTATTTTCTTGATAGAGTAGTCACGAGGATATTTGCTTTTGAGGATGGCACTATAAGGGTCTATGAGGGCGCTTACAGCGATTATTACGCGAAGTCATCGCCTGATGGTGATAGTGCTAGTAAGGTGGCTAAAAAATCGGGAGATAATCAGAAGAAGGACTGGAAGGGCGAAAGAGTTAAGAAGAAGCTTTCTTATGCTGAGCAGAAGGAATACGATTCTATAGAGGGGGATATAGAAGCTCTTGAACAGGAGGCAGATCGACTAAAGGGACTTGTATCTGCTTCAGCGAGTGATTTTGTGAAGCTTATGGAGTATACGAAGGCTCTTGAAGAGGTCAATCAAAGGATTGATGAGAAGCTTGAGAGATATGTGGAATTGCAAGAGATGGTTGAGAATTTCACATAGATGATGTATAATCTTAATATGAGCAAACATGAGGAAGGTATTGGCTATGGAGAACGAAAAGACTATACTTACGCAGGCTGATGCATATGTATTTGGGCAGGGATCTCATTATGAGATATATAATAAGTTGGGCGCTCACCTTATAACCAAGGATGGTGTTAAGGGAACGTACTTTGCTGTATGGGCTCCTCACGCGGAGGCTGTATATGTAGTGGGACTCTTTAACGAGTGGTCACTGAATGATAATTATAGGATGAACAGAGTCTTTGAGAGCGGACTGTGGGAGATATTCTTGCCGGGCATCAAGGACGGATATACTTATAAGTACTTGATAGTAACTAAGGATGGAAGGCAGCTGTATAAGGCTGATCCTTTTGCTTCCGAATCGGAGATGAGACCGCACAATGCTTCTGTTGTATGTGATCTTAACGGCTTTGAGTGGAGCGATGGCGATTGGATAAAAGAGAAGACCAAGGAAGACCATCTTAAGTCTAAGATGGCTATATATGAGGTTCACTTAGGCTCATGGAGAAGGAAGGATTCTTCTGATGAGGGATTCTATTCTTACAGAGAGCTTGCACCTATGCTTGCTAAGTACGTTAAGGATATGGGTTATACTCATGTGGAACTCATGGGTGTTGCAGAATATCCTTTTGATGGGTCATGGGGTTATCAGGTTACAGGTTACTATGCTCCAACTAAGCGTTATGGACGTCCTAAGGACTTCATGTACTTTGTCAATTACCTTCATATGTGTGGTATAGGTGTAATCATGGACTGGGTGCCGGCTCATTTTCCAAAGGATGAGCATGGTCTTGCGAAGTTTGATGGTGAGGCTCTATATGAGTATGCTGATCCACGCAAGGGAGAGCATCCTGACTGGGGCACATATGTCTTCGATTATGGTCGCAACGAGGTTGCGAACTTCCTCATAGCGAATGCACTTTTCTGGATAGAGAAGTATCATATAGATGGTCTGAGAGTAGATGCGGTTGCTTCTATGCTCTATCTGGACTACGGCCGCAGGGACGGACAGTGGGTTCCGAACAAGTACGGCGGCAATGGTAATCTCGAGGCGATGGAATTCCTTCGTCACTTGAATAGTATAGTGAATAAGCGCTGTCCACAGGCTATCACTATAGCCGAGGAGTCAACTGCATGGCCGAATGTCAGTGGAGATGTGGAAGATCCAAACCGTAATGGCTGTCTTGGATTTACTTTCAAGTGGAATATGGGCTGGATGCATGACTTCCTTGAGTATATGAAGCTTGATCCGTACTTTAGAGGCAACAATCACAATAAGCTCACTTTCTCTACTATGTATGCATACAGTGAGAACTTCGTGCTTGTTATATCTCATGATGAGGTTGTTCACCTCAAGTGCTCTATGATCGAGAAGATGCCTGGTTATCCAGAGGATAAGTTCAAGAATCTCAAGGCGGGCTATGCATATATGCTTGGTCATCCGGGCAAGAAGCTTCTCTTCATGGGACAGGATATAGCACAGAATCATGAGTGGGATGAGAAGGTGTCACTTGACTGGTATCTTCTTGATGATCCTCTTCATAAGGATCTTAACGCTTTCGTGAAGAGGGCACTTAAGTTATATAATTCTCATAAGTCGCTCTATGAGACTGACTATGATTATAACGGCTTCAGATGGATCAATGCTAACGACAACAGAAGCATATATTCTTTCGCACGCTTTGACAGCAAGGGTGATGATGAGCTTATGTTTATAATCAACTTCACACCTATGGAAATCAAGGATTACATGGTTGGAACCTTGAAGAAGGGCAAGTATAAGCAGGTTCTCTCGGACCGTGCTACTGTGAAGAACAGAGCATTCGCAACACATGATGGTGAGTGCGACCACCTAGAGCAGTATATAAAGTTTGACCTTCAGCCATATGAAGTACTTGTTCTTAAGCCTGAGAAGGGGAAGAAGAAACATGAATAAAATTGTGCTTGGAACTGATATTTTCGACAAGTTGATAGAGAATGGTGGTTATTATGTAGATAAAACCGAATTGCTTTATGAGCTCGTTGAGGAGGCTGCTAATGAAGTGACCTTATTCACGCGTCCGAGACGATTCGGAAAAACTCTTATCATGAGTATGATGGAGAGTTTTTTCGATATTCAGAGGGATAGCGGCAAGGTCTTTTCAGATATGAATATCATGAAGAATCATCCAGAGTTTTGTTCAAAGTGGATGAATCAGTATCCTATGCTGTTTGTATCCTTCAAGGATGTGGAAGGGATGAATTATCAGGATGCTTTGGAGAGCCTTTCACTGTGTATCTCCAGAATCTGCAAGAAGAATGAGAAACTTCTGGCAAGTGATAATATCAATCCTGAAGATGCTGTATTGTTCAAGCGTCTTATGGCACAGAATGGCTCTGTTACGGATATTAAAGGTTCCCTTGATGTTATCATGCGCATGATGAAGGCTGTATACAGTAAACCTGTTATACTTCTGATTGACGAGTATGATGTTCCGTTAGCAAAGGCAGAAGCGTCGAAGAATAAAGATTATTATATGCAGATGCTCGATGTAATCCGCGGGATTATGAGCATATCACTTAAGACCAATGAATATCTGAAGTTCGCTGTTGTGACAGGATGTCTTAGAATCTCGAAGGGGAGTATCTTTACAGGTGTAAATAACTTTGTCTGCTATTCTGTTACAAGCAGAAGATTCAGCCAGTATTTTGGATTCACACAGGAAGAGGTGGCAAAGATGCTCGCTTCTTTTGGCTTATCAGAAAAGATGGATTTGATAAAGAAGTGGTATGATGGCTATGTATTTGGCAGTACGGAAGTTTTTTGTCCATGGGATGTTGTAAGTTATATCGCTGCTATTCTTTATGATGAGGAGGAAGAACCACAGAACTTTTGGTCAAATACAAGTTCGAATGCGATTCTTGATGATTTTGTGAATCAAAGTAGGTTCGATGTATCCGAAAAATTCGAGACACTTCTGAACGGTGGTGAGATCACTGAGGATGTATGTGAAGAACTGACTTATGACAGCATAGCAGAATCCGAGAAAAACTTCTGGAGTGTCATGTTGATGACAGGATATGTATCGAAGTCAGATAAATCGGTTACGAAGGGCAGAGTGAAACTTCGTATACCTAATGCTGAGATAGCTTGTATCTTCAGGGATGCAGTTGTTGAGAGGTTTAGAAGGACACTGGATGCGGGTGATGTTGATTCGTTCGTCACAGCTATGTGGAATAAGGACGAGAAAACAGCATCTGAGATGCTTACAAGTATTCTGTGGAATTCTATAAGTTACTTTGATTATGGAGAAGATTATTATCATGGTATGTTGAACGGAATCTTCACATCACGTGGCTTTTCGCCAGATTCTAATGATGAGGCTGGACTTGGAAGGCTTGATCTTCGGATAAAGGATCGCAGCAAAAGAAACATTATCCTTATGGAATTCAAGCGTTCAAAGAATGAAAAGGATATGGACGTAGATTGCGATGAGGCAATCAAGCAGATACTTGATAACGGATATAATAAAGTTATACCAGAAGGATATGAGAATCAGCTTGTCTACGGAATTGCTTTCTATGCAAAGAAGGCGAGGATCAAGCTTATGAGGTGAATAAAATCCCATTAAAGCAAGTATGCTTTGATGGGATTTTTGTGATGAGTGGTATTGAAAAGACAGGAGTTGTTTGATATGATAGACGAGTAAGGGTTAGGAGAGTGTGTTATGTGGGTATTATTGGACACTTTATGGGGTGAAAAATCTATAGATGCAGATTCTATTATGTATGTAGAATCGGAAAAGAACATATTGAACGTATATACAGATGAGAGTAAGTATAGTTTAAGAACATCGCTTAAGAACTTTATGGACCATTTTGAAGTGAAGTCTTTATGTCAGGTGAATCGAAAGTATGCTATCAATATAAAGCATGTTGATTATATAGATGAAGATACAGTAACTCTCAGTAATGGAAGCAGTTTGTCTTTATCAAGAAGAAGAAAGAGTATATTAAGAAAAATCATCCGGGGGGGGAGAAATTTCTTCGGCTTAGAAAATATGCTGTAATAAGATTAATCGGAAAGTGTAGTTACAATTATTATAAAGGGGTAATATGTTAGAAATAAAAGAAAATCATGAATTATACGCGGAAAGATTGCTTAGTTATCGAGGGAAAGTTACGCAAGCGGAACTTGAATTGATAGCCAAAGATATGGAAAACTATATACATAATATGTCAGCGAATAGAATTGGAAATGCTATAACTGCCACATATGCTATCGAAGGTGATAAAGTGGATATTGAATTACTTATTCCTTTGGATAAAAGTGTTGCATCAACTGATGCATATATATACAAGGATCAGATTAAAATTGTAAATGCTGTTGTGGCTTCTTACAAAGGTAATCCTATAGGGTTAAGGGATGCTTGTAATAGCTTGAATCAGTATATAATTGAGCATGAGATGCAACCAATAACGATTGGATATAATGTTACTAGAAAAATGGATATGATAAATCCAGATAATACAGAGATTGATGTATATGTGGGAATTAATCCTAACATATTGTAAGTAATGGTATAAATCAGTTAAGTTATAAGCAGACTGTTTTATATAAAACGAGGACTCTGAAAAGTACGCGCAATCATCAGAGTCCCCAATCGCAAGCACTTTTTAAGAAAAGTACCTAGGCTAAGTATATCACTTTTCTTGATGAGTGTAAATAACAATTAAGAAAAGGAGATTTCAAATAATGGAAATTGCATTGAACAATGGATTTTGTGAATTGACAGCCGAAGAACTGATGATAGAAGGTGGAGCACCAAAATGGCTAGTGGTTGTCGGTGGAGTAATTGGTGCGATAGGTGGCGCTGCTGTGGGAGCTGCGGCAGGAAGTTTTGTCGGTGGTGGAATAGGTGGCGCCTTAGGCGGTGGTGCAATGATTGTAGGAGCTGCCCCTGGAGCAGTAGTAGGATCATCTGTAGGTGGAGTAATAGGTGGAGTAACTGGTGGTGTTTCTGGATTTGCTGGTGGTGCAGCTTTAATGGAAAAGATTTTTTAATTGTGAGGGGAATATAGGAATTATGTATACGTTATCATATGAAGAAATGATTGAAATAAATGGTGGCGGCATTTGGAAAACCATTTTTGTTCAAACTGTTGGTGTATGCGGTGCTGTAGTGGGAGCCCTCGATGGTGCAGTAGTAGGTTATACTCTTGCTGGAAATGTGTTTACAGGTCCAATTGCAGTAGGAGCTGGAGTTGTAGGTGGTGTAGCTGGTGCTGCAGGTGGGTATTATGGCGGAAAAGAAGCGGCTGAAGTCGTTTGGGACATATTTAGGTAGTATTCGATTTAATAAGGAAGGGTAATGCAGTGATGAAAATCTTGAAGGATAAAGATGTAAAGACAAAGAAGCTAGCTTTGCTAAGGTATGGTCTTATACAGCAAACAATACAATTTACCCTTTTGTTATTATTATATAAAATCGAATTATTAAAATGTCTTTTGTTTGTTCTGTGGGTATTATTGACTTTGTTGGTGATTGTGTTGGGAATTTTAGTTGCTAGAGAGCATAAAAACAAAGAGTTGATTAGTGAGAAATAACAAAAATTTGATAATAAGATTACGAATAAGGTCAATTGTAGTCCGCTCATGATGTTTTATTGATTAGAATTGTCTAGTAAATGATTATATTACTCTGAGATTTTTATTACATATAGAAATCTTGGAGTAATGTAGGTTATGATGATATAAAAAAGAATGCGTTATGAACAAGAGATATTTTATTCATTGATTGTTACATTTATGTGGTTGTGTTTTTTAGTGTTTTGTATACTTGACAATACGACTATATTGTATTCGTTTTGTATGTATGCGATTGCAATGGCTTTTTTTGCTTTACCTATGTCTTTTTTTATGAGTGTGGAGTCAGAACTTATTCGTATGGATTTGGATAAAGAATTGGTTGATATCGAGTCTATTGAACAAATAATACAGGATAAAACCAAACGTGAGTTAACATACGAAGACGATAACAAAAGAGTCTATCAAATGAAAAATAGGTATAACAAGTGGCTGACAAATGAAGTTACTTTGGAAAATGTATCAGATAGGATATATTTAATCGTTCCAAATGCATACAAAAAGCATTTTGTTGATTTGATGAATAATGAGAATTAAATCAGGAGTATGTGGTGCTATAGTGACAGGCCTTCAGGAGGGTGATAATTGCGAAGAAAAATTCGCTTGTATTGGTAATAATATCTTCGATAGGTATCATATTGGGGCAAATCATGAACTTTGTAAATTCGACCATCATTTCTCAAAGGGTTACAGCGGGTTCTTTTATTGGATTGGGTATAGGTGCGATATTGTTTGGGGTTTATATGCTAAAATCCAAAGAGATTGAACAATAAAGAATTAAAGTGAGAAAATTATGAAATATTACTGCGTAAAACAACATGACATCACAGATTGTGGTGCGGCATGTCTTGCGACTATCTGTAAACAAAATGGTTACAAGATAGGAATTACAAAAATCCGTGAAGTTGCGGGTACTGATAAACAAGGGACGAATGCATATGGTGTGATAAAGGCTGCTGAGCAGTTGGGGTTTAGTGCAAAAGGAGTAAAGGGAAACAAGGAAGCGTTCTTTTCGGAGATTCCTCTTCCGTGTATTGCGCATGTTATAGTTGACGGAAATCTGTTACACTATGTGGTTATACATAAGATAACTAAAAAACAGGTTGTTGTTGCCGATCCTGGTGAGGGTATTGTAAAACTTAAGCCAGAGGAATTTTTTGGAGAAATCCATGAAGAAGGAAAGCCACCCAAATATCAGTGGAGTGGGATATTGGTTTTACTTGTGAAGAATGAAACATTTAAGAAAGGCGATGAAACGAAAGGTTTATTCAATCGCTTTTTTTATTTGCTCATGCCACAGAAGAAACTAATTCTTCATATATTTGTGGCATCTATGATATATACTATTCTTGGTATTATAGGAGCTTTTTACTTCAAAGAATTGATTGATAGTGTATTAACTGATGGACTTAGAAAAACACTAATGACTCTTTCGATAGGTATAATCCTGTTGAATGTTTTTAAGGTGATTTTGAATGCTTTTCGCTCGCACCTTTTATTATATCTGAGCCAGAAGTTGGATATCGCATTGCTCTTTGGCTATTATAAGCATGTTATAGAGCTGCCTATGAACTTCTTTGGAACGAGAAAGGTTGGAGAGATTATATCGAGGTTCAATGATGCAGGTAAAGTGAGGGATGCGATATCGGGTGCGACTTTGACTATAATGATTGATACCATAATGGCAGTTGCAGGTGCGATTATTCTCTATATGCAGAATGGAAGGCTGTTTGGGATAACGGTTATTATTGTTGTATTGTATGGTGTTATTGTATTATGTTTTCATAATTGGTATGAAAAGCTTAACCGAAGACAGATGGAGGATAATGCACAGCTTACATCTTACATGGTAGAATCGTTAAATGGTATTCAGACAGTAAAGGCATATAATGCTGAGAGAAAAGCTAATCGTGAGACGGAGATTAAATTTGTCAGGTTGCTTCGAAGTGTTTTTGATCTGACATGGGTTAGCAATTTTCAGGGATCATTGAAAGCATTTGTTGAATTGACTGGTGGTATCATAATCTTGTGGGTAGGAGGCGTAAGCGTTATCAATGGTGAGATGACTATCGGAGCGTTGATAACATTTAATTCTTTATTAGCTTATTTCCTAGATCCGATAAAGAACCTTATCAATCTGCAACCTATGATGCAAACTGCTGTAGTTGCTGCGGATCGTCTTGGTGAGATCCTTGACCTTGAAGCAGAGAAAACAGAGATGGAGTATCGTAAGCTTTCACCTGAAAGTCTTGCGGGTGAGATAGTAATAAAGAATCTTGACTTTAGATATGGTACAAGAAAACTTGTGCTTGAAGGGATTAATCTTAAGATTTCTAAAGGACAGAAGGTTGCTTTTGTAGGCGAAAGCGGTTCAGGTAAAACCACTCTTTCTAAGTTGTTGCTGCACCTTTATAAACCAGAAAAGGGAGATATACTGATTAACGGGAACAACATAGAAGATATTAGATTGGAGACTTTAAGAGAGAGGATAGCGTATATACCTCAAGAAACATTTTTGTTTAGCGGTTCTATATTTGAAAATCTGACTCTTGGATTAGATGATGCGACTATGGATGACATAATAGAAGCGTCTAAGTTGGCGCAGGCACATGATTTTATTAATGAGCTTCCGCTTAGATATGAAACCAGGCTGGAGGAAAATGGAAGTAATCTTTCAGGCGGTCAGAGACAGAGACTTGCTATTGCAAGAGCGATGATGAAGAAGCCAGATATTCTGATTTTAGATGAAGCAACCAGTAATCTGGATGCTATTACGGAACGTGCGCTTGATCGGACTATACATGAATTTGCAAAGGATATGACAACTATCTTCATAGCGCATAGATTGAGTACTGTGAAGAATTGTGACAAGATTTATGTTATGGATAAAGGAAAGATTGTGGAGGAAGGTACTCATAAAGAGTTAATAGCTTTAGGTGGTCGATATGCATATCTTGTAAAGCAACAGTCTCTGGAAGACGGTATGGTTATGGTAGGGGGTGAGTAAGTATGAAACCTATTATCGTAGATATGAAGGATATGAGTGATAGTACAGAGGTCTATGATTCCAAACCTAACAGATTTCTTGTATATACTATATATTTGGTCCTGTTGATTCTAATTGCTGCGGTTTTATGGATGTATTTTTTTAAGATAGATATTGTAGTAAAGAGTAATGGCTTTTTTAGAGGTAGTAGCTCTGTGTATGAGATTAATAGTGCTGTTAATGGAACTGTAAAGGAAATACATGTAGAGAATGGACAGTATGTAACAGAAGGAACGGTTCTCTATGTTCTATCTAGAGAAGAACTGTCAGATAATGTATCGCTTTATAAAGATGATCTGGCTGCTGTTAAGGATCGACTTGAAATATTATCGGTTTATAAAAAAAGCCTTGATGGAGATAAAAGCGAATTAGAGTTGCTTTCGGACAATCCGTATTATGAGGAATTTGTCAACAGAAGAGACTTACTATATGCAAATCTAAAGATTAATGGTAATGATACCGATGGACAGATTGCTATATACCAGGGGAATATTGAGTCTATATCTGAAATGATTACGCAGTACAATGAAAAAATAAAAGATCTGTATGCCGTAAAACAGTGTGTTGTGACGCGTGATAATACAATTGACACTAACAAAGATGTATACTACAATATGGTAAGTTCGTACTTAGCGTCGTATAATTACACGGCTCTACAGTACGATAATCAGATAAATGAATATCAAAAGTCTATAGATGAATATGCTGAACGAAGAGATGAGTTTATCAGTGCGATAGAAACGTTGCAAAGTGAAAAAACTAAGGCGTTAATGAATCTTGAATATCAGCAGATCACAACTATAGAACAGAAGATTTCTGGATATAATGATACAATATTATCGTTAAAGTCAAATCTGACATCTGCTGAATTACAAGTAAATGTGTTAAGTGCCGCAGATAATGAATCTAAAGAGAAGATTTCGATACTTACAGAAAAGAGAAATGTAGAAGCGGAGATATTAACCTATGAGGAAAAGGTAAAGGAATACGAAACTTACCTAAGAAGCTATGATATACAGAATGATAATTGCATCGTGAAAGCCAATGCATCTGGATATTATTACATTGGACAGGCTTTAAAAACGGGAAGTGTTGTACAGGCTGGAACCCCTATCGGAACTATCTACCCAGAAACTGAATCACAGTATTATGCAGAGATTTATGTGGAAAACAAGGATATATCAAAAGTGAAAGAGGGGCAGAAAGTAAAGTTTGAAATAGCGGCCTATCCATCTAGTGAATATGGATATTTTATAGGTGTTGTGGAAAATATAGCAAAAGATATATCTGTTGATTCGAATACTGGATTTGCTTACTATATGGTAAGAGTTAGATGTGATAATATGAAATTAAAGGGGAAAGATGGAAAAGAAGTTTCTCTTATAAATGGATTGGCATGTCAGGCCAAGATTGTTACGGATGAAAAGAGAGTATTGTCTTATCTTTTGGAAAAAATTGATTTGATAGATTAGTAAGTGAGGTCCTAAGTGTTTATTGCAGAGAATTATGAGATTCATAGAAATCTATGGATGTTGATGTGAATCGACCAGTGCCACCAACAAGAGTATGTGAGGTGGATGGAATTAGATTTCATGGAGTGCACCGATACAGATGATATAAAAGACTTACTTCCGAATTCATCTTCTGCTTCACAAGTATTCTGATGTACTAAAACACTATCTCATAACATATTCCCCATAATTCTCTTAAGTAGTATGTTGGGAAAAGCATATAATAGGTCTTGGCGCCGATGGCAGTTACTTTGCCGTCGGCGTTATTCTCTTTGATTGCTTCTTTGGCTGCATGTGTTGCTCTGTAGAGGTGGAACTCGTTGCTTATGATTGTTATGTCGGGGCAGAGGTTGTTCTCTTCTATGAGCTTGAGAGAATAGCTTATATTCTCTCTTGTTGAGGTCGACTTCTCTTCTATGAAGAGACGGTCACTGGCTATACCTCTTTTAGTTAGATAGTTATACATACACTTAGCTTCGCTTATATCCTCATCGCTTCCCTTACCACCACTTAGGATTGCCTTGCACTCAGGGTGCGATATGAGGTAATCGTAGGCTGCGTCTATACGTTCTTCCAACATAAGGCTTGGTCTGTCACCATAGACCTTGCAGCCTAAGACGATAAGAGTTGTCTCTGAGTTAGGCTTGTTATGTGAAGCTTTGATCATATTCGCTGTCGCGATGCATGCGATAGTGAACACCATGATCATGAATGCGAGCATGAGATAGAGCAGTACTTTGCCGAAACTGTTCTTGTGGACCTTCTTTATAAAAGCATTGATATGTGGGGTGAAGAGGGCATAAACAATAAGCATAGTGCTAAGCAGTATGCCTGTTTCGTTGCCGATATTCAGTATGCCATAAGTTGCATACGGCGCTATGAAGATATTTAATAGAACTATGCCTGTGATCACAGACATAGTTCTTAATAGTAAACCTAATATATGCTTGTTCATGTTATTATCTCTTGATATCATAGTTCATGTTCATGAGATTCTTGATGCTTGCAACATCGTCAGTTATGTTAGCGTCACCTCTTATGGTGTGCTTGATAACGCTGCTTGCAACAGCGAAGTTGATCATATCCATAGGCTTGAAGCCCTGCATCATAGCATAGATAAGACCTGATGCGAAAGCATCGCCGCCACCGACACGGTCAAGGATGTTGAAAGTAAAGAGCTTACTCTCGAAAGTGTGATCCTCATACCACATATAAGCCTTAAGGCTGTTCTCTGAACCACTGTGAGCGTAACGCACGTGTCTTGCGATGCACTTGAGGTTAGGATATCTCTCAACAAATGCCTGGAATACTTCATCCTGCTGCTCGTAGCTTGGCTGGAAAGGGATATCATCCTTTACATCACCCTTGCTGTGATCAGCCTCATCCTTCCAGAGATGATATGGCTCGATTCCAAGGAGAACATCTACGTAAGGAAGGCACTGTGTACAGAAGTCTCTTGCTTCCTCCCATGTCCAGAGCTTGCTTCTGAAGTTTCCGTCAAATGAAACTGTAAGTCCGAGCTTCTTGGCTATCTTGAGCATATCCATGATAAGCTTCCTGCAGTTTGGCGCAAGCGCAGGTGTGATACCGCTTAAGTGAAGCCATGTGAAGTTCTTCAGAAGGCCTTCAAGATCAATCTGTGAAAAATCGAACTCAGTGATGGCACTGTTCTTTCTGTCGTATATGACCTTGCTGGCACGGATTCCGTAACCTGTCTCTAAGTAGTAGCTTCCGAGTCTGTGAGTAGGAGTCTGCTCAGGTGTGCTAAGGATAACAGGTGTACAGTGTACATCGTTACTTCTTAACATACGAATGGCACTCTTACCGAGACTGTTGTTCGGTACAACTGAGAAAAATGTACTGTCGATTCCAAGGTTTGCGAGCGAAAGTGCGATATTAGCCTCACTTCCACCGTAGCTTGCCTCAAAGTTAGAGGCCATACGTATCTTATCATAGTTCGGAGGCGTGAGTCTTAACATGATCTCGCCTACGGTTATGAACTTGTTCTGGTCGTTATTGTCTTCAAGCAATGGATTTCTGTGCTCCATAGTTTCCTCCAGTAAAAAAAATCTGATTTCCTTTATTTTACCTTATTATCTTTACAAACGCAAGTGCTTTATTATATAATTGTATCAAAGGAAGGTGTTTGTATTAAGATGGAGTATTTTGAATTATTGGAAGAGTTTCTTATCAAGCTCAACGAACTTGATAGTCATGAGACTGAGCGTATGACGGATGTTCTCGGGGGGATATGCAGGTATCTGGGAATCAGCCTTTTTTGCATGAATGAATTCGAAAAAAGGCTTGTGAAAAAAGCATACAATTGACAAAAAACACTTGACAGAAGTGGGTTTGTGCCTTATAAATATTATTAAGGGTGTATGCCTGATAAACATTAAGGAGGATACAAGGCGATGAATAAGACTGAATTAGTTGCTGATATGTCTGCTAAGTCAGGACTTTCTAAGAAGTCATGCGAGGCTGCTCTTAACGCTTTCGTTGAGGCTGTTTCATCTGCTCTTTCTACCGGTGATGAGGTTAAGCTTATCGGTTTCGGTTCTTTTGGTGTATCTGAGAGAGCTGCCAGAACAGGTAAGAATCCACAGACAGGTGAGAAGATCAAGATCGCTGCTTGCAAGGCACCTAAGTTCAAGGCTGGTGCTTCACTTAAGCAGTCTGTTAATTCTTCAAAGAAGAAGAAGTAACTCTATAAGAGATCTGATTATGGGGCCTTACTTTGCGTTTGGTCCCTTTTTGACATAAGGTGTTTTATGAGATTAGACAAGTATCTGAAGGTATCCAGATTGATAAAGAGAAGAACGGTCGCGAAGGAAGTGTGCGACGCAGGTCGTGTCTTTATCAACGATAAGCCTGCTAAGGCTTCGACAGAAGTTAAGATAGGCGATTTGATCAGGATTGAATATGGTAACAGACTTGTGACTGCTAAGGTCATAAGTGAGACAGAATATGAATAAGTGGGTGGTTGTATGAGTAGAAAAGATCAAAGAATAGCCCTTAAGCACAGAAAAGAAAAAAAGAATAAGAAGAACAACTTAGTTATGTTTATGTGTGTGCTGGCTGCTTTGGTCATATGCGCGGCCTGCGTATACGGTATATATGACATATCGAAGAAGAATCATGAGCAGGAAGTCGAGATTGCGAAGTTAGAGAAGGAAGAGGCGCTCGAAAGGCAAAGAGCCGAAGAAATATCTGGTCTCAAAGATAAGGTTAATTCCAAAACATTTATCGAGGATACAGCCAGAGAGAAGTTCAATCTCGCTTATCCCGATGACACGGTATTTGTTCCGAAAGATTAAAGGAGTAGAGGCTGTATCCGGCCTCTATTATGATTTATGGCAGATTATCTATCCAAAGTTGCAGAGAGTATAGAAAGATATGAGCTTTTGTCAAAGCATGATGGCGTGGTTCTTGGCTTGTCCGGGGGCGCGGATTCTGTCTGTCTTCTTATTATGCTTCTTGAATTATCTTCTAAGTATGATCTTAAGCTTTATCCTGTTCATGTTAATCATATGATAAGAGGTGAAGAGGCTCTTCGGGATGAGGCTTTTTGCAAGGCTTTGTGCGAGGAACTGAATCTTGATCTTATATGCGAGCATGTGGATGTTCCTTCGTATGCAGCTAACAATTCGCTTAGCGAAGAGGAAGCTGGTAGAAAGCTAAGATATGATATCTTTCGCAAGGTTATGTGTGAGAAGCACGCAGCGTCAATAGCTGTCGCTCATCACATGGATGACAGGGCAGAGACTTATCTTTTTAATCTGGCAAGGGGGACTAAGCTTGCCGGACTTTGTGGTATGAATCCTAAGTCTGGCAACATCATAAGACCGCTTCTTGTACTCAGACGAGCTGAGATAGAGGCTTATCTTAGGGAGCGTGGCAGAGATTATGTGACTGACAGCACGAATCTTGAGGATGAGTACTCGCGCAATTACATAAGACATGAGATCATACCGGGGTTTTGTGACCGGATTAACCACGCTGCTGTTGAAAATATAGCGGCTGTTGCTACATATTCGGCTGAGCTTCTTGATTATATAAGATCTGAGGTTGTCAGATGCGCTTGCATCGAGGTCTATGACGATAGAGTCTGTATAGACCTTAATAAGCTTAGAACTCTTCATAGGGTTGTTGCTTCCGAGGTTATGGTTACGGCACTTAAGTCTGTGTATGACGAGTACAAAGATATAACTGATAGGCATATAGAAGCTTTGCTTTCGCTTTCTTATGGAGTATCTGGCAAGAAGACGGATCTTCCTAAGGGGTGTCAGGCACAGAGAGAATATGATAAACTTGTGATATATAAAGCGGCGTACAGGCCTTGCGAAACATTTTCCGAGTATGTATGCGAGGTTGTGAGCTTCGAAGAGTGGCTTACTGTTACCTGCGGCGGAGTGTATGATAAGAGTGTCTTTTTGAAGGAAGATGAGAAGTACTTTGACTATGATAAGGCGGGTGAACTGCCTGTGATAAGACATCGTGAGGACGGCGACTATATGATCATAGATAGGGCTGGCCACAAAAAGAAACTTGCTGACATATGTACCGATATGAAGGTGGAACGTATGAAGCGGGATAATCTTGTGGTTGCTGCGATAGGCGGCGAGGTGCTGTGGGCGATAGGCGTAAGGGGCGGTATGAGCGCCTTTGTCGATGAGGATACAAAGCGTGTACTTATAATAAGCAAGAAAGGATGATGAGCATGATCGAACAAGTAAATGTGCTGATTGAGGCGGATGAACTTCAGAGAAGGATCGAAGAACTGGCTGATAGGGTCAATCGTGATTATATGGGCAAAGAGGTTCATGTTGTGTGTCTGTTAAAGGGTGCTGCGGTGTTTGCCTGTGATATATTTAAGAGGCTTGAAGGTAAGGCTTCTATAGACTTTATGTCTGTGAGCAGTTACGGATCGGGCATGTCTTCTTCTGGTTTTGTGCGTATACTTAAGGATCTCGATGAGCCGATCATGAGAAAACATGTTCTGCTTATAGATGATATAGTTGACAGCGGCAATACTCTGTATAACATCAAGGAGCTTCTTAAACTTCGTAATCCCGCAAGCATCAAGACCTGTGTGCTTCTTGATAAGCCACATAGAAGAACTGTTGATGTGGATGTTGATTATAGGGCTTTTGAGATTGAGGATAAATTTGTAGTGGGTTATGGTCTTGATTATGACCAAAAGTACAGGAATCTCCCTTATATAGGTGAGATATCCTTTGGAAATGAGAGGTAATTGTGAAAAGAAAGAATCTGGGAATCTATTTTTTTATTGCGGTAGTGCTCGTTATGGGCATATATCTGTATAAGTCGTTCAGCTATAACGCGCAGAAGATAACTTATGCGGATTTGATGAAAGGTGTAACTGAAGAAAAAATCGATAAGATCGTCATCCATCAGAACGAAGAGGTACCGACCGGTTCAGTGACTGTTTACTACAAGAACAACTCGACAGGTCAGATGTATGTGTCCGATGTTAATCAGTACATAGATCTCTTCGATGATCTTGGCGTTAATTATGAGCTTAAGGATGTTGAGAAGAAAAGAGACATAGGCATATATGTATTCATAATACTGGTTCTTGTTGTAGGCTTGTTCATATTCTTCGTGGGCTTCAACAAGTCTATATCTTCATCTGGTGGCGGCGGTGCCATGATGGACTTCGGCAAATCCCGTGCAAGGCAGATAAATGAAGATGTTAGAAATATTGATTTTACTAAGGTCGCAGGTCTTAAGGAAGAAAAAGAAGAGCTCGCAGAGATTGTCGATTTCCTGAAAGACCCTAAGAAGTACACAGATATGGGTGCAAGAATTCCGAAGGGTATCCTTCTTGAGGGTCCTCCAGGAACAGGTAAGACGCTTCTTGCTAAGGCTGTTGCTGGTGAGGCTAAGGTTAACTTCTTCACTATATCGGGTTCTGATTTCGTAGAGATGTTCGTCGGTGTCGGTGCTTCGAGAGTGAGAGACCTCTTTACAGTTGCTAAGGCTAATTCGCCTTGTATCATATTCATCGATGAGATAGATGCTGTTGCCAGAAGGCGTGGTTCCGGTATGGGCGGTGGCCATGATGAAAGAGAACAGACACTTAATCAGCTTCTCGTTGAGATGGACGGCTTCACAGGTAACACCGGAATTATAGTTATGGCTGCCACTAACAGAGTGGATATCCTTGATCCAGCTATCCTTAGACCTGGTCGATTCGATAGAAAAATCCTTGTCGGAAGGCCTGATGTTGAGGGCAGAGAAGAGATTCTTAAGGTTCATACTAAGAACAAGCCTCTTCTTGATGATGTTAATCTCCACAACATCGCTAGAACTACGGTTGGCTTTACCGGCGCTGATCTTGAGAACCTAATGAATGAGGCAGCTATCTACGCCGCTAAGAATAATAGCAAATGTATCGCAGCAGCTGATGTCGAGAGAGCATTTGTCAAGATAGGCATAGGTACTGAGAAAAAGAGCAGGATTGTGAGCGAGAAGGATAAGAAGATAACTGCTTATCATGAGGCGGGACATGCAATCTTGTTCCACGTTCTTCCAAATGTAGGTCCGGTGCATACTGTATCTATCATACCTACGGGTGTTGGCGCTGCTGGCTACACCATGCCACTTCCGGAAAGAGACGACATGTTCGTGACTAAGGGAAAGATGCTTGAGGATATCATGGTAAGCCTCGGTGGACGTATCGCAGAGGAACTTATATTTGACGATATCACAACAGGTGCGTCACAGGATATCAAGCAGGCGAGTGCAAGTGCACGTGCTATGGTTACCAAGTATGGATTTTCGGATAAGCTCGGTCTTATCAACTATGAGACTGAAGAAGGTGAGCTTTTCCTCGGAAGAGATATAACACAGAAGAAGGATTTCGGCGATGAGGTTACAAGACTTATCGATGAAGAGGTCAAGAAAATAGTAGATGACTGCTATAAGAAGGCTAAGGCCCTCATTATCGAGAACGAGAGAGTGCTTCATGCCTGTGCACAGCTTCTTCTGGAGAAAGAGAAGATAACAAGAGAGGAATTTGAGGCGTTGTTCTGATTGTGCAAGATGCACAAAAAAGTGACGAAAACTTTGTAAAGTTTGTTCACACTTTTCAGAGAATGTGTGTTATATTATAACCATAAAACCCCCAATACATTTTTTGTTTAAACTCCAAAAAAACAAAAATACCTTCTCCTTAAAGATGCAGAGTGTCTGCATCTTTTTTTTATAATAAGCAAGTAGATCAAAAAAGCGGCGGAAACCGAGATTCTTCTCAATCTCGCTGCTAAGCGAACGTAAAACTGCCGTCAGCCATAACTCAAAAAGAATTCATCGTCATACGGCGACGATTCGCAAGATTTCGTCATAGTTTTGCAGGTTGGCGCATCCGCGGAGCACGTGTTTGAGCGACGCAGTCGCGAGTTTGCGAGAGCGGATGCTAATAGGCCACCTGCAAAACTATAGAAATCTTGACGTGTCGCAGTATGACGATGAATTCCGCCCGCGAAAGTATAGAAATCTTGACGTGTCGCAGTATGACGATGAATTCTAAAACGTGTCGCAGGATGACGATGAATTCTTAAAGGTTTTGTAACATTTAGTTAATTGTATCCCCACCCCAGATATGCTATAATTAAGGTGTAGAACTATATCTTGAGGTTAGTAATATGAGATATTCAAGAGATTTTAGCAACCTTCTTGACATACAGAAGAAGGTATTATATATGAACTGTGTTAAGCCTATGCTTAACAAACGGGCACTTTTTTCAGACAGGACGAAGGATTATTGTGATCCAGTTGAGCCTATGCCTGGTGATGAAGTTACGATAAGATTCAGAACCTACAGGTATAACGTGGATAAGGTTTTTATTCACTACAACGGCAAGTGTGTTGAGATGTACAGAAGTGACAGGGACCTGACATATGATTATTACAAGGTTAAGATAACCGTGTCTGATGTCAAAATCAGATATTATTTCCGTGTTATATGTGGTCCGAGAACTTGTTACTATAACCAGTGGGGCGCAATAAGCGAGCTTAATGAGGCGTATGATTTTGAAATCATACCGGGATTTAAGACTCCGGAATGGATGAAGGGTGCTGTGGTTTACCAGATATATATAGACCGCTTCTGTAACGGAGATGAGTCGAATGATGTCTTGGACAACGAGTATGTATATATCGGTCAGCCGGTATCGCGTGTCACTGATTGGGATTCTTTGCCGCAGGCTATGGATATAAGGCGTTTTTACGGCGGTGATCTTGCTGGCGTATATAAGAAGCTTGATTATCTTATGGACCTTGGTGTGGAGGTTATATACTTTAATCCTTTATTCGTGTCGCCGTCTAATCATAAGTATGATATAGCGGATTACGATTATATCGATCCGCATATAGGCGTGATCGTGGAGGATGCTGACCCTTCTAAGGGTTCTGTGTATGCTCAGAGAGTATCGAGTATTAAGAATCTTGAGGCGAGTAATCAGTTTTTCATCAAGCTGGTGGAGGAAATCCATAAGCGTGGTATGAAGGTCATCATAGATGGCGTCTTTAATCACTGCGGTTCCTTCAACAAGTGGCTTGACAGAGAGCACATATACGAAGGCAAGGAGGGGTTTGCACCTGGCGCGTACATATCAAAGGACAGCCCTTACAGGAATTATTTTGATTTTAAGGATACAAGAGACTGCGCTTGGCCAAACAACAACTCATATGACGGATGGTGGGGGCATGATACCTTGCCAAAGCTCAATTATGAGGGCTCTGAGGAACTTACGAATTATGTGCTGTCGATCGGCAAAAAGTGGGTATCCCCTCCGTACAATGTCGATGGTTGGCGACTTGACGTAGCTGCGGATTTGGGACACAGTAGCGAGTTTAATCATCATTTTTGGCAAATGTTTCGAGAGGCTGTTAAGTCTGGGAATAAGGATGCCGTTATATTAGCGGAACATTATGGTAATCCGGAATCGTGGCTTCAGGGCAATGAATGGGATACTATCATGAACTATGATGCTTTCATGGAGCCTGTCACCTGGTTTTTGACTGGTATGGAAAAGCATAGTGATAACCGTAACGACGGCCTTTTTGGTAACGGCAGAAGCTTCTTCGATTCTATGAAACATAACATGGCCAATATGGGTTCGAATCCGACTTATATAGCTCTTAATCAGTTGTCAAATCACGATCATTCGAGGTTTCTGACAAGAACGAACAGAAGAGTTGGGCGAGTGGGGTCTCTTGGAAGCGCTGCTGCTGGTGAGGGTATCAACTACGGAATATTCAAGGAAGCTGTTGTTATCATGATGACATGGCCGGGTGCTCCGGGCATATACTACGGAGATGAGGCTGGTGTTGTGGGATTCACAGATCCTGATAACAGAAGAACTTATCCTTGGGGACATGAGGACAGGGAGCTTATCGAGTTCCATAAGTCTATAATAAGTCTTCATAAGGATAATCCGGTCTTGAGGAATGGAAGTCTTAAGGAGCTGGTGTGTGATTATAATCTTATCTCTTATGCGAGATTTGACAGGGAACATGTTATAATTGTCGTGATCAATAATAACGAGGATGAAAAGCATGTTAAGATTCCTGTATGGCAGGCCGGAGTCAATATGACCGATTACATGGAGCAGATATTCTTATCTACATCGAGAGAACACTCGACGTCGGTAATAGGATATTCAGTCAGGGCTGGTTTCCTTGATGTACATATGAGAGGTTACAGTGCCACTATATACAGGTTGGCGAGATAATGTGAGGTGATTATGGAATATGATGATAATGAAGCGTACAGAAGACGTGTGCGCATAGAACGAAAGAGACGGCGAAGAAGGATAAGACGCATAAAGCGAGCGCTTGTTAACCTTGCTTTGCTTATATGTGTGTTACTTCTTGTTTTTACAGTAGTTTTTGTATCTAAGAAGTTATTTGTCAAGGAGAAGCCGATCACTATAGAGAGGCATGTAGAACTTACGAATCTTGATAGATAAAGTGTTGTGGCTGTGCAGGAGGATGTGTGAAATTATTACTTGCAGAGGATGAGAAGGAGCTATCGAGGGCGTTAGTTGCTATACTGAAGCATAATAATTATTCTGTGGATGCTGTTTATAACGGGCTTGATGCGTTAGATTATATTATGAATGACGACTATGATGGAGTCATACTGGATATAATGATGCCAAAGCTTGACGGGATAAGCGTCTTAAGGAAGATACGGCAGAAGAAAAAGAACGTGCCGGTTCTGCTTCTTACGGCTAAATCGGAGATTGATGACAGGGTAGAAGGACTTGATTCGGGTGCGGACGATTATCTTACCAAACCATTTGCCACTAAGGAGCTCTTAGCGCGCATAAGGGCTATGACGAGGCGTAAGGAAGAGGTTAGTGGTACCGTACTTGAGTTCGGCAACATAAAGCTCGACACAACGAGCTATGAACTAAGTTCTGATAAGGGAAGCGTAAGGCTTGCCAATAAGGAATATCAGATGATGGAGATGATGATCCGCAATCACAATATTCTTATATCTACCGAGAAATTCATGGATAAGATATGGGGTTATGACAGCGAAGCTGAGATCAATGTTGTGTGGGTATATATATCATATCTCAGAAAGAAGCTTAACGATATCGGAGCTGATGTTTGTATCAAAGCCAGCCGTGGCGTGGGCTATACACTGGAGAACAACTCATGATCAAGCGGCTTCAGCGTAAGTTCATAGCCGTAGCCATGATATCGGTTATAGTTGTGCTGATCATCATCATGGGTTTTATAAATGTTATTAATCACAGAGCCATAACGCGGGACATAGATGGAATCTTAGATGCTCTTTCCGAGAATAATGGACGTTTTGTTATGCGAAACGGTATAGGTATGGAAGATGTGCCACTAGGGGGTGAAAATCCGTCGAGATTCAATGACGATAGGAAAAAACCACCTGAAGTTGTAGACAACCCGGATTTGAATTTAGATGAAAATTCAGATACAAATCAGGAATTTAATCGTGGCATAAGGGATATGTCAGAGCTTAAGCGCTTTGGCGCTGAGACTGCGTATGAGACCAGATTCTTTACGGTCCTTATTAACGAAAAGGGCAGTGTGGTATGGACTAACACAAGCAATGTAGCGTCTGTTGACTCAAAGACGGCTGCTGAATATGCTCTTTCTGTATATGGCGATAAGAACAGAGGCTATTATAAGAAGAATTACAGATATAAGGTTACTAAGACAGAGAATTCATCATATCTGGTTATATTTGTGGATTGTACTCAGCGGTTGCAGGCGCATACGCACTTTTTGAAGGTAAGTATAATCACATCGCTTGTCGGTATCGTGGCGATATTTGTGCTTGTATATATTCTTTCTTATCAGGCTATGAAGCCTATAGCTGAAACATATGAGAAGCAGAAGAGATTCATAACGGATTCAAATCATGAGATCAAGACTCCGCTGGCTGTTATAAGAGCCAATACTGAGGTCATAGAGATGACTGATGGCGAGAGCGAGTGGACTAAGAGTATCATGAATCAGGTGGATCGCTTAACTGAACTGACTAGAAATCTTACAGCGCTGTCGCGTATGGACGAAGAAAGTCTTAATCTTACCAAAGAGAAGATGGACTTAAGTGCGATAGTGGAAGATAAGGTGAAGGAATTCGAAGTATTGGCAAAGAGTAAGGGCCTGGTCCTGAAAAATAATATCGAACCAGGTGTGGTATTCTGCGGAGATGAACCATCTATCAGACAGCTTGTCTCAATACTACTTGACAATGCTTGCAAATATGCTATTGACTATATAGAAGTTTCTTTGTATAATAGCAAAGGCAAAATTAACCTTATTGTATACAATAAGGCTGAGTGTGTTAAAAAAGGGAGTTTAGATAATTACTTTGATCGATTTTATCGTGGTGACCTCTCGCATAATAAGGAAGTTGAGGGTTTTGGAATAGGACTTTCGATAGCAGCTTCCATAGTTGCGATGCATAAGGGCAGGATAAGCGGTGTGAGTGAAGATGGGGAATCGGTCAAGTTTAAAGTTACATTATGATTCAAGGAGGATTTTGATGAAATATCAAAAGTGGAAGCGTATAACTGCTGCTGTTATGGCAGTTGTACTTGTAGTTTTGGCAATCAATGCCAATGACTGGTTTGCTAAGGACGTAAAGGCATCTTCTGCAGCTGACAATTCTAAGACTGTTCCTGCCGTTTTAGAAACTGTTAATGCTACAAACTATGCGACTATTCTCGGTCGTGCTACCGATTTCGGTATCACAGCGAGACAATTTGAGCAGAACAATCACATGGAGACAACTCTTGCTGTTGTGGATTTTATTAATCCATACGGCGGTAACAACAACGATGTCGATCTTGTGAGTGGTACAGCTCAGTTCTTGTTCGGCTATCTTGATAAGGACGGCAAGTGTGTGGATGGCGATGGTAATCCTGTAAAGAGTTACATAAGACTCGGTGTTACTACAGCGTCTACTGTCAATATCGAAGCTGACAAGGATATTTTTGAAGGATATACCAATCCTTATACCATGCGTGACAAGAGCACATACCAAACAGGTGAGAACGGAAAGTTTATATTTGACGGTCCTTTCTTCGAGAATAAGCCTGATATCGTAACAGCTTCTAAGGAGAATGGCACAACAGTTGCCAATATCAACAAGCTCCTTGCTGATATGGTTGCTGCTTCTGATACTCTTAGTGCGAATGCTAAGAATTCTGATTATGCACTTAATTACAGTGAGTATTCTACAGAAGAGGGCGGAACACGTATCAGGATTAATCTTGATTATGATGAGTTCAAGAACAAGGTTGTATATATCAATGTAGATCAGCATCTTGCTGATTACCTAAAAAAAGACACCGGTCTCTACATAATCAAAGACAGCTCTACAGTAGTTGTATTCAACGTAGAAGATGATATCAGAAATGATACTGAAGGCGATGAAGATATCTTCTACCTTGCTAAGATATGTGTATCCGTAGATGGTGGTGTTAACTTCACAGACTGTGAAACAGGTCGTGGTGTTCCTCAGAATGAGACTGTTGATAAGGAAATCAACCAGAAGGTTATCTGGAACCTAAGAACTAAGTGCGGTATCAAGGTTAACACTATCGCAGGTACTACTTTGGTTCCTTATGAAGAATCATCTGTAGATGTTGTTGGTTCAAGTACAGGTTGGCTTGTGGCTAACTGTTATGTAACTAACAACGCAGAGTGGCACTATGTATACTCTGGTGGTAACCAGGATGTGCTCTCTGATGGTAAGAATCAGATTCACTTTGCAGTAAGAAAGGCATTCACCGAGGATTATAACGGTGAGCAGACAGTTGAGAACAAGACTGTTACTTCAAGTTCCGGAGAATATACATTTAACTGGTATGAGACAGACAGTACTTATTCAACAGAGGGTAAGACTCCTATAACTGTCAGCAATAAGGCTACTAACACTGTTAAGTTCCCTATGCTTCAGTTCTATTCAGAAGTTGATAAGCCTATATACAGGACTGAACAGAGAACTGAGATGAAGTACAACAATGTTGTGTCAGACTTTACAGTCAGTGATATGACATGGAATGGATCTACATATAAGCAGTGTACTATATCGGGACTTGCAGATGTTCTTAGTAAATATGCCAATGATACTACAATAGCAATATCGTATGAAGACTGGAGAGGAGAAAATGCCCCTCAAGCCAACGATTTCCAGATCAATGCTACAGATAAGAATGGCGTATTTGTGCAACTTCCGCAACAGGCCATTACGTCTACATGGTATGATCGAATTGTAATTAGTGGTTCTACTCTTCTTAGTGATTTTAAGACGGTGAACCCTGACTTTGATACTTCTAATATAGAAGAAGTAAGATTTAATGGTTATGGTAACTTTAATTTTAAGTATGCAAGTTACACATATGCTTATCCATATACTTATGATGTAGAAGTTATCGATCACTTTGAAACTCTTACTGAAGAAGAGAAGAATTATTATGTACCTGAAGGTCAGTCTAAGACATTCTACTATTATGTAGATGAGGTTGACGCAGGTAAGAAGGCGGTTAGACATGATAACACTGTAGAGAATTCTACAGGTTATATCAAGATAGCTCTTAAAGTTATTAATGAAGGTGGAAGTCTTTACTATCGTGTTTATCCAACTACAGTGCTTGGCGATGGTAGTGTATTCAGAGAAGAAGAGGATGTACCTATGTCAGGCGTTGAGTATGATATCGGTTACTTCTTTAACCTTCTTGTGAATGACAATACCGGTGTTCTCGCACTTGAGAAGACATTTGCTGGAGATCTTACAGATGCACAGAAGCTTGAGGCACTTTCACATATTAGCTTTGCTGTAACAGATAAGGATGGCGCAGCAGTTGCTGGAAGTCCATTCGCGATAACAGGAGCTGATACTAATGGAAAGTACACACTTAGTGTTAGTCTTCCTGAAGGGGATTATAATGTAAGCGAAGTTCTTGATACTACTAAGCTTACAAAGGTTGGTAACGACTATTACTTTAAGTCAGGTGATACAGTATGTAAGGTGACACCTGATACTAAGACAGAAGCTGTTAAGATAGAGAAGGATAAGTCAAAGAGCGTAACATTTGCCAATACTTATAGTAAGGTGGCAGCAAATCTTTCGCTTACCAAGACATATAGTTATCCTGCAAATCCTAAGGTTTCAGGCAATACATTTGATCAGGAGGCGGCTTTCGCAGGCTTGTCTTTTGAGATTACGGGAACTGACATACTTGGCAACAGCTACAGTAAGACAGTTAGTGGTAATGACATAAAGAACAGCAACGGTGGCGTATACACAGTTGAGCTTGTACCGGGTACATATTCGGTTACAGAGAGCAATCAGAGCGTATCAGGTTATTCGCTTTCTTCTACAACCTATTCGGGCGTGGTAAGCGGTAACGGTGTGAAGGCAGACTTCACACTTGCTGATAAGCAGGCTGCAATCCTTTCATATGTCAATACTTACACAGATGATTATGCATCTATAGCAGTTAAGAAGAGTTTTGCTGGCGATTATGCCAATGCTTCTGCAACTGACAAGAATGAAGCTCTTAAGAAGCTCAAGTTTGAGATCTATAAGGATAATGTCCTTGTCGCGACAGTAGATGGCGCAGACTTGACAAGCGCTAACAATTATACAAGCACTGCTATCAATCTTGCTCCTGGCACATACGTTGTCAAGGAAGTTAAGACTGGTGAAGTTGCTCAGTACAAGGTAACACTTGATTCTGATAAGAGCGTTGTACTTGCGACAGGCGAATCAAAGACAGCAGAATTTACTAATACTTACAGCAAGGAAAGCGGTAAGATCATCCTTACTAAGACAATCAAGGGTGATGTAACCAAGGAAGAGGCTGAAGGAACACTTACATTCGAGATAAAGAAGGGTTCTGATACCTGGATTGATAAGAATGGTGATGCTAAGACAACAGCTACAACCATAACTCTTAAGGATTTCAGCAACGTAGCTGAGAACGCTGATGGATCTGTTACATATACTCATGAGCTCAGTGTTGAGAGTGGTGATGGCTATACAGTATCCGAAGTTATAGCTGATATAACAGGCAAGGCGCTTGTATCAAGAACATATAAGCTTGACTCAGCAAGTGCTGTAGATAGCGCGACAACTTCTGCATTCTCAGTAGCAGATGGTCAGACAAAGACTGTAGATTACGAGGATGTGTATTCTGACAAGGGAACACTTGTGATAGAGAAGACTATCAAGGGTGAACTCACTAAGGAAGAAATCGAAGGCAACTTAAAGTTCGAGATCACAACAGAAGTTGGTGGAACAACTAAGTGGCTTAAGGCTGACGGAACACTTTCTGATACTAAGGTTGAGCACATCATAGGTGCTACAGGAAGTGGATTTGTTCAGGATACAACTAACAGCAAGAAGTATGTGATGACTATCAGTAATGTTACAGCCGGCTCATATACAGTTAAGGAAACTGCTTATACTATAGACGGATATGTAGCTGAAGTTAAGAATAGCACATATGGCAGTGATGGTAAGGTTATTAACGAATCAAACAGCGCAATCGCTACTGCAAATGTAGTGGCAGAAGATACTGTTAAGGCTGCATATGAAGATTCATATACACCAAACACAGGTAAGATAGTGATCACTAAGACAATCGAAGGTGACATCACTAAGGAAGAAGCTGAAGGTGCACTTAGATTTGAGATCACTACAGAAGTAACAGAGAACGGTAATACAGTTACAAAGTGGTTAAGAAAAGATGGTAACCTCTCAGTAGTTAAGGTAGAGTACCAGCTTGCAAACTTCGATAAGGATTCAATTACAGGTAAGTACACACTTACAATCGACAAGACACCAGTAGGTAACTACAGTGTTAAGGAAACAATCTACGACGTAGACGGATATATCGCAATAGTTAAGAATACAGTCTATAAGAATGGTACTAAGGTATCTGAGGCTAGCAAGAACGGAAGCGATGTAAGTGTAGTAGTAGGAAAGGGCGAGACCCATGAAGTAGACTACACAGACGTATACGAAGAGAATGTAGGTAAGGTAGTAATCACTAAGACAATCGAAGGCGACATCAATAAGGAAGAAGCTGAAGGCGCACTTAGATTCGAGATCACTACAGGTTCTGGTGAAAATCAGAAGTGGCTTAAGAAGGATGGAAGTCTCTCAGACACTAAAGTAGAGTACAAGCTTGAAGATTTTGATAAGGATTCAACAAGCGGCAAGTACACACTTACAATCGACAAGACACCAGTAGGAAGCTACAGTGTTAAGGAAACAATCTACAACGTAGACGGATATATCGCAACAGTTAAGAATACAGTCTATAAGAACGGTACTAAGGTATCAGAGGCTAGCAAGAACGGAAGCGATGTAAGTGTAGTAGTAGGAAAGGGCGAGACCCATAAAGTAGACTACACAGACGTATACGAAGAGAATGTAGGTAAGGTAGTAATCACTAAGACAATCGAAGGTGACATCACTAAGGAAGAAGC
>JAEEGL013865773.1_pt1 | contig 32376 bp, 45 predicted proteins | sample 9134231 | NCBI WGS metagenome assembly JAEEGL01 (sample SAMN16246548, study PRJNA631951) | gut metagenome | biome: gut microbiome; feature: rumen; material: fiber-attached | host: Bos | place: Iran: Karaj | collected 2018-10 | reverse complement strand
TTGATTGGCACAGTTTGGTGTATTTTACCAAAAATTGAGAGGGTTTTGAATTTAAGGGGTAATCATTTTATAAGTTATAAAGGGTGGAAGAAATTGCCAGAAAATAGTGGGAACATAAGGAGGGGGGGGGGGGGGGCAGTAATGCCTTACACCGAAGTATATGAACAATTCGCAAATGCCAATACGTTTCTGATAAAAATAGAAAACGGTCAGATTACATGGGATACAACATTAATAAATTCTGATATGTACCATGCAGGCGAATTTTGGGATATTTCATATAACGGAACATTTACATGGACAGCAAAGAAAAATATTAAGGTTTGGATGATGGATGGCCTATTTAATAGTACAGTCACCACATACACCACAGGTCAAACATTTACAAACCATCATTCAACAGGAAGAATAATGATAGTACAAGAAGCATAAAAAATACATTTAAGAGAGGAAACAAAACATGAAGTACAAATTTTTCTTAGTCAAGGAACTCACAAACACACAGGGACAGGACGGCTCGAAAATCTCAATATATGAGAACGAGGACTTAGACACCGCAAAGAATAACGCTATCGTCGGCTATCATCAGCTTTTGGCTTCTTTGCATAATGCTGACGACGTGCTCTATGCCGTGGTTCAGATACATGACGAATACGGTAATGTTCTCGGTGGAGAACACGGCTACAAGGAAATCGTAGACCATAGACCGAAGCCCGAACCCGAACCGAACGAGGGTGAATAATTGCACGATGCCCTGCCGGGGGGCTAGAATACACGGCACTTATATGTTGCCCGTCAAGCACGGGAACAGCACCCTTGCGGTGCCACTATAAACCCACCACACCTCTCAACGATGTGTCCCACGGTGGGTAATTTTGAAAACAACGCATCCTTATGGGTGCTTTATTTAGGAGAAAGCCAATGGAGAATTATGTAACAAGAGACGAACATCAGGAGTTTGCAAAAAGAATTGAAGATGAGAACAGCCGCCAGAACAAACGGCTTGAGATCATAGAGTGCAAGCAATCACAAATTTCAGAGTTGGTTGTTTCTGTCAAGGTTCTTGCGACGAACGTGGAGAATATTGCAAAGGAGATAAACGAGCAGGGAGTAAGACTGCGAGAAATCGAAGGCAAACCCGCGAAACGATGGGAAACGGTTATCTCTTGTATTCTCACTTCACTTGTTACGGCGGCCATTGCGTATTTTCTAACGAGGTAAAATATGAAGGTATTTCTAAAGGGCATTGTAAGTACGGCCCTTATTTTATTGGGATTGTTTTCACTGTATTATTTGGCGATTCTGTTTATATGCGGAATTGTATATTTTGGGGGTCATTTGACGATATGAGTATAGTGTTGGCAGTAGGCGGTGGCATCATCTGGTGTTTGACCGTCTATTTGATTTTAAAGATTTTAGGTTTCTGTACTAGAAAATAGGAGGGTTATATGAAGATTGATTGGGTGAAGAAATTAACATCAAGGAAATTTTGGATGTCGGTCGCATCGTTTGTTTCAATGATGATTGTGTACTGTGGTGGTACAGAGAATAAGGCCACACAGACAGCAGCACTTATTATGGCAGGTGCAACAGTCATTGGTTATGTGATTGGAGAAGGTCTTGCGGATGCAGGCAATATAGAGGACAAAGAATGAACGGTATAGATATTTCAAAATGGCAACCGAATATCGACCTGTCTGTGGTTCCGTGTGATTTTGTCATCGTGAAGGCCACTCAGGGTACATCATATATCTCATCCGAGTTCCAGAAGCAGATATCACAGGCTAATAATCTTGGCAAGCTGATTGGTGTTTATCATTACGCATCCAAGGGCGGTGCAATGGCAGAAGCTGACCATTTCTTGCAGACTGTCCGTGATTATATCGGTCGGGCCATATTGGTGCTTGACTGGGAAGGCGAACAGAATGAGAATTTTGGCAATCCGTCTTATGCTCTTGCTTGGTTGAGATATGTGAAGCAGGAAACAGGCATCACGCCTTTTATCTATATGAGCAAATCGGTGTGTCGGCAGTATGCTTCCGTATGGGATGCGTCATTTCCTCTATGGTGTGCGCAGTACAAGAACCAACAGCCGAGCGGATATCAAGAGAACCCTTGGACAGATGCAAAAGGGTTTGGTGCATGGGCTAGTCCCCTTATTTTCCAGTATTCAAGTAAAGGTCAACTTGACGGGTATAGCGGCAATCTTGATCTTGATAAGTCCTATATGGATGGTGACGAGTGGTTAAGGTGGGCGCAGGGTGATATGATCCCGGATGCAAAAGATAAACACCCTACATTAAAGAAGGGCGACCGCAACGAATATGTGAGATCATGGCAGAGATACCTTATATCGCATGGATATGACTGCGGCAAGTCCGGGGCTGATGGGAAGTTCGGAAACGACACGGAAAAGGCGGTCGTGAAGTACCAACAGGATCATCAGATGGAGAGCGGCATTATCGGCGAACAGACCTGGGCTACATTGCTCTAACGAGGAAGTATAATGAAAGACATAATCAGAAACAGTGAACCTTTTAGCGAGATATGCTTTAAGTCATTCGGGCGTGAAGTTATCTATACCAATGAGGATAGGATCGACCGAAACAACATCCTTAAGGAATTAGGGAAGAGCATATCAGCGCATAATCAGAACCGCAAGGAGATTGATTACCTGTATAACTACTACAAGGGCAATCAGCCCGTACTATACAGAGAAAAACAGGTAAGGCCAGAGATAAACAACAAAGTCGTGCAGAACACGGCTTTTTTTATTGTCGAAACCAAAACAGCAGATATAGCAAGTGAGCCTATTCAGTATGTATTAAGAGGTACGGACGAAAACAAGTCAAAAGAAATAGGTATGCTTAATGACTTGATGGAGTCAGAGGATAAGTCTTACAACGATATATGTTTGTGTAGATGGCGGTCAATATGCGGTACTGCTTACAGGTTTATTGCTAATGATGATGGGCGTTCATCTATCCTTGATGAAACGGACTTCCGTATATCGGTGCTTGACCCACGTTTAGCCTATGTTGTGTACTACAACAACGGACTTCCGGCATATTCGGTACAAATAGGCAAGGACACAAAGAACAGGAATGTGTACTATGTATACACCAACACAGAATACTTTGAAATCCGTGGAAATCAGATAGTTAAATCTGCGGCAAACGGATTCTTCGCTATTCCTGTTATTGAATATCCAAATAATGAAAACAGGCTGTCAGATATTGAGATAACGATAAGTCTTTCAGATGCTATTAACGAGATGGCAAGTGACCGGCAGGATGGCATAAAGCAATTTGTTCAGTCATTTATTAAGTTTATCAACTGTGAAATGGATTCCGAGAAATTCACGCAGTTAAGGCAGACAGGGGCATTTATTGTCAAGTCAAATAATGGTGATAACAAAGCCGATGTTGACATTATGAGTTCAGAATTAAATCAGTCTGAAAGCCAGGTTGCCATTGATGATTTATTCAATAAATTGCTTGTGATACAAGGCATTGCAAACCGTGAGGGCAACACGGGTGGAGACACTGCCGGAGCCGTATCTTTGAGAAATGGGTATATCGACAGTGAAAAACGAGCCGAGATAAATGAGCCGTCCTTTAAGAAAGCCGAAAAGCAATTCTTAAGGATAGTGCTTTATGCGTTATCAGTAAAACAGCAAACAACATTATCTATATCCGACATTGAGATAAAGATAAGCCGTTCAAAGATGGATAATATGCTGACTAAGGCAGAAACACTTAAGTTGTTGCTTGATTCTGGTATCTATTTTGAGCGTGCCATTAAGTCAGTCGGATTTTTTGCAGATCCTGAGCAGGTGGCAATCGAGAGTCGTGATAGAATGAAAGTTTTATATCCCGATACATTGGAACAGCCGACAGAAGTGGTTGATGTTGTGGAAGATGTTGTATGAAATTCGATGAATTAAACAGGCTTCGGAGATTCTTTTCAACTATGGAAATCACCGAGGGAGAAAAAGAGAAAAGGGTGTCGTTAGGAAAACTTCTATACGATGCCTTTTTTTATGTCTTTCTGATGATGCGTACCGAATATAAGGTTAAAGGTGAGATTGACAAGGAATACTACAAACAATCACTTGATAACCGAATACGGGATGTCCTTAAGGATTTACCTTATGACGAGGCATACATACCGAAGTTGACAGATGATGTGATAGAAACCACAGCAAGGCACTTAGATGATGAATACTACTTTTCAAAAGAACGAGCCTTGTTAGTGGCACAGAATGAAAGCAACACGGTATATAACTCATTTGATTATCAGACAGCAAAGAAAAGCGGTAAGAAGTACAAGACATGGAAAGCCGAAATAGACAACCGCACAAGGCTATGGCATGAAGAAGTGGATGGGGTAAAGATACCCATAGATGAAATGTTCCAAGTAGGTGAGGATTTGATGCGGTTTCCACATGACTACACAGCATCACCCGAAAACATTATAAATTGCAGATGCACTTGTATATATGAATAGCCTGTGTCGGGCTTAGAATACGGCGCACTTATATGTGAAAGAAGCACTCCAAATGGGGTGTTTTTTTAATACAAATTAGCAACTATGCGTAAATAGTAATCCTTTGGAGAAGCGACCTCCGCATCAAAGCGTAAGGAAAGAAAGGGAAAGAAAATGACACGAGAACAGGCAAAGGAAAACTTGATTGCTTTAGGCGTTGCTGAGCCGACTGATGAAGCAGTCACAAACTATCTCAACACGATGCAGAAAGAGGTCAAGGCAGCAGAGGATAAGGCTACACGCTATAAAGCTGACGCTGACCGCATGAAAGACCTTGAAAAGCAGCTTGAAGAGATCAACAACGAGAAACTGACCGATGCAGAGAAGTCAGCTAAGGCAGTAGAAGAAGCAAACAAGCAGGTAATGGAGTTGCAGAACACCGTCAAAGCAATGAAGTTACAGGCGAGTTTGGCAGAAATCGGCATAATTGGCGAAGATGCAAGCGGATTAGTTGGTGAGGATGGCTCACTTAACACGGAACTTTTGGGAAACATCATAGCAAGCCGTGAAAAGGTTGCTGTTGATGCCTATAAGAAACAGGCACTTGACGCAACCCCGGCTCCCGATGCCAAGAAGTCCGAGGAAAAGGAGAATCCTTACAAAGATATAGCAGACAGAGTTGCCGCCTCAAAGAAAGTCGAGAATGAGGCGGTATCAATCATTGATTCATACAAATAGGAGGAATAGAGAAATGGCAAGTGTAAATATGCGTTTCGCAGAAGTTACAAAGTCAAGCACTCCCGAAGTCCTTAAGAGGCTTTTGGGTGCTGAGTATTTGGTTCCCGTTGTACTTGATTCAACAGCCTTTACAAGCGGTGTATGTGCCGCTGGTACGGCTATTGACGAGGACGGGAAGGTAGCAGAAACCGATGGTACGACAGGTTTATCCAACGCCGTAGGTATTCTGCTTAACGATGTCTATGTAGAGAATCCTAACGGTTCACTCGTTAAGGCATTTGCAGTTATTAACAGTGCTAACACAACGGCAACAGCAGCAGATAAGACCGCTTTACCGTTGCTGATGTTTGAGTAAGGGGGTGTAGATATGGGTAAGTTTAATGATGTATTCACAAGCCCTGCAATCGCTGCAGTTTATAACGAGGTAGCATCAAACCGTATTCCTTTTCTCGGCGAGGGATTCTTCCCTGCTAAGAAAAAGAGCGGATTAAGCCTTAAGTGGCTCATGCAGGAGAAGGGATTGCCTATCACCCTTAAGCCCAGTGCTTTTGATACGGTTGCACCTATCAGGTCAAGGGAAGGCTTCGAGATCGTTGATACCGAGATGGCTTACTTCAAGGAGGCTTATCTTGTAAAAGAGCAGGATGTTCAGGATTATGAGAGCCTTGTCGAGGCTTCACCGCAGGCAAAGGAGATACTTGACCGTATCTATGACGATGCGACTAACCTTGTGCAGTCGGCTCATGTAGTCGCAGAAAGAATGAGGATGTCACTTCTTGCTAATGCAAACGGTCATCCTTCAATCTCTATATCGGCAGCAGACGGCGGTTCATATACCTACAACTACGATCCAAACAACAAGTATTCGAGCAACAACTACACGGCACTGTCGGGTACTTCCCTTTGGACTGATGATGACAGTACACCGTTAGTTGATGTATCGGATGCACAGGACGCAGTTGAAGCTAAGACAGGTGAAAGACCTTCAATCCTGCTTATCTCTAAGGCAACCATGAACCTGCTTAAGCAGAACGCATCAATCCAGAGTGCTATCCTTGCACAGAACCTTACGGCTAACATTTTCGTTACCGACCAGAGGGTTAAGGAACTGTTCAAGACCGAGTTAGGTATAGACATCATCGTTTATACCAAACTTTACAGGGATTGGGATGTGACCACTTCCAAATGGGTAGCAAAGAAGTATTATCCCGATGGAATGGCTACGCTTCTTCCGGCAGGCGCACTCGGTTCAACATGGTATGGTGTAACTCCCGAAGAGCATGAGATGGGCGCACTTGACGTGTCTATCGTTGATACGGGTATCGCAGTCACCACTACGGTTAAGGCTGACCCCGTTCAGAGGCTTATCAAGGCTTCGGAGATCATACTTCCGTCATTTGAGAGGATGTATGACACCTACATGATAAAGGTAGCGGCAAACGTAACCTACTAAGGAGGGCGTTATGAAGTTTGACTATTTGGTTAAACACAATGGCGTGTACTATCCTGCGGGTACAGATGTACCTATTGAGAAACCAAGCGGCGAGGGTGTAAAAGCCCCCGCCGTTGATGTTTCAGAGAAAGATTTAGTCAAGGATGACAAGGTTTTAGACAAGGATTTAGTCAAGGATAAAAGAAAGTACACGGATGAAGATTTAGATGTACCGTATTTCTCGCTTTTGTCAATGGCAAAGAAAGAGGGCTTAGATGTGCCTGATAAACCTAAGACAAGCGAACTTAAGAAGATGTTGAGGGCATTATGACAATATCAGAATTAACTACCATAGTTCAGACAAAGGCACTTTTATATGTGACCGAGACAGGAGAGGAAATGACAAGTTTTCCGCAGTCTATTGCGGATTTTGTTGTTGAGTACGCGATCAACGAAAGTCATTTCCCGACTGACTATACGGATGAGCAGATAGCAACACGCTTAAGCAGATGTGTTAATGCGCTTGCTATGGCGTGTATCGAGGTTTATTCGAGAGTCGGCGGTGAGGGTGAAAGAGCGCACAGCGAAAATTCCATATCCCGTACATACGATGGGGCATGGATAAGCACACGGTTACATGATGTCTTACCCAACTTTGTGAGGACAATCTAATGAGGTGCCTTAAGAAGAACAAACAGAAACTTTATTATGCGCTGTTACAAGGCACTATACCCGAATACGAGACAGACGAGAACGGGGATAAGGTCATTGATTACACCGACACAGAAACAGGTGAGGTTCATTATGTTGAAACAGGTGTAAACATACCCTTGTATTCCGTTGCGGTCGGGTTTGAGGGCAACATTGCCTTAAGCGGTTCAGATTTGATGCGTCAGGAGTTCGGTATCAGTGACGAGCATTATGAGGCGGTATTGGTAACGAACAAGGGGCAGTTACCCATTACGGAAACATCTCTGTTATGGTATCAGACCACACCAACCACTAAGGAGATTGAGGGCGTGACATACGCCGATGATTCATCGGCAGATTACAGGGTATTAAGGATTGTACCGTCACTTAACAATGACAGGTACATTTTGGCGAAGGTAGTTAAATGAGATACAATGTCCGACTTGATTCAAATGAATTATACGCATTAGCAGACGCACTTGAAAAATATGCGGATGATTTTGAGGCAAAAGTACAGACATTTCTTAACAAACTCGCTGACTTAGGGATAAGCGTTGCCAAGGCTAACGGTGGTGTATTCGGACAATACATAGTCTACTCAAAAGAGTTTGAGGCAAGCGGTGAAAAACAGACCGTAAAAATGTTGGCTACAAGCGAAAACATCACTAACACATGGTATGTGAGTTCTAAAAGCCAGGATGTTAGGGAAGAAGAAATATCACCTATCCTTATGGCAGAGTTCGGTAGTGGACATTATGCGATAAGCGGTGAGGGTGAAGCAAGCGGATTAGGCGGTCAAGGTACATTAAACAAGTACGGACACGCTTTTGACGCTAATGGTTGGTATTGGTGGACGGAAGATAGCAGTCGGGATGGCGAGATTCGGAAAGTCAAAGACGGAAGATTCTTATACCATTCAGACGGTTTACCCCCGTCACAACCTTTACATAAAGCGGTTATAACTTGTATTGAGCAAGTCGAGGGAATAGCACAAGAGGTATTCGGATGAGTTCACGATGGATTGATGACAGGATTAACGACATTTACACAGATGTCAAGAATGAGGTAATGACAGCCTACAAAACAAAATATCCTGATTTGACATTCACACAGGATGATTCCGAGAACGTCACAGCTAAATTTCCTGCCGTTTATATGTTCTTTGATGCGGTCGAGAGGATGTCTACCCTTGACGGTGGGGTAATAAATGCCGTGTATATGACCATACGCACAAAGGTTTCGGTAACGAAATCACAGGGAAATAATGTCGCGAGAGCGATAAATTCCGCTGTGCGTGATGCGTTAAGTAAGCGGTATTTCATTACTTCGGGTAGTCCGATTCCAACTACATCGGGGGATGTAAAAGTTATAAACAGTAATTACCAAAGGGTCGTTGGTTTCAACGATCCTATTTAATTTCTTAAGGAGGAAAAAGAAATGGCAGTAACAGAAATGGGTTTAACCACTCTGGGTATTACATTCGGTTACGGTGTCGGCTCATCCAAGCCTGCAAGTTTTACGCAGTTAGAGCGTATCGTTTCTATCTCTGAACTTGCGGTTGAGCCGGAGTCAATAGATGTGTCATGCCTTGAAGACTTTACTTCCAAGTTTAAGCCCGGCAGAGGAAGTGTAACGGATTCTGTACCCGTAACAATAAATCTGACGGACGAAACTGAGGCACAGTGGGATGCGGTTATAGCGGCTTACAACGGAAGGTCGAGCGGTGAGTCAATGTGGTTTGACACAACTGTACCCGGCCTGACCAAGGCGACATTTTTCAACGCTGCACCGCCCGCAAACTCCCCTGTTCCGAGTATGGATCAGAACGCAGCTTTCACGGCTACAATCAATCTTACGGTTGAAGATTTGGTTGGTTGGGATACTAAAGTGGCTTTTTAACGCAGAACCTATCGGGGCTGACGGTAGGTTCTTATGATTTAGACCCTACATTCGATGAGGATGTAACGGCCTACACGGTTGATACGGACGATGCCACTAACACCGTAACAGCCACAGCCGAAGCTACGGGAGCAACCGTAGAGATATTCCTTAACGGGGTATCACAGGGAAGTGGCACAGGAACATTGTCGAAGTCATTGACATGGACTGCAAGCACCGATACCGTACAGGTAAAGGTAACGCTTAACAGTTCGGTCAAGACATATACCATTACTGTCACACATGACGGTACATGATGAGCGCAAGAATAGGGCGGCTTTCGGGCTGCCCTTTCCCTTGTGCGGGAAAGGAAAAATAGTATGAGTGCAAGGATATTTACAGTAAATAACAGGACATATCAGGCAAAGGAATTTGACTTCAATCTTTTATGCGACCTTGAAGAACAGGGCTTGTCTCTTGATGATATTGACAAGAAGCCCATGTCACTTATCAGAACATATCTTGCTTTCTGCGGAAATCTCACTAAGGAGAATGCCGGACTTGAAATTGAACGGCACATAGAGAACGGCGGTGAGTTCAGTGATGTAGTTGAGGCAATGTCGGCACAGATGCAGGATTCGGGTTTTTTTCGCTCAATCAACAAGAAATCAGAGGCGGTCGAAAAAGAGACTTCAACAGCGAGTGCGAAGAAGAGCCGAAAAGCGTAAGTGACTATCCGACCTTAAAGGAATACTACGAGAATGAATGGATGCCGAAAGTCATACCGTTAGGCACTACATATGATGATTTTTGGTGTTTGAACCCACGCAAGATAAACATAATGGTTAAAGCCTATAACGAGGCAAAAAAGACTGAATTACGACAAATGAATATGCTCTATCACTTAGAGGGTATGTATTTTGCGGATGCCTTACTTGCGACCGTGGGTAATATGTTCCGTGGTAAAGGTCAGAAAGCTTTTGAATATCCAAAAGAGCCTTACACATTGGATTTGGAGTATGAGAAAGGCTTAGATATGGCAGACGCAAAAGAGCGTGAAATAGCCTTAAAACGCAGACAGTTTGTTACGCAACTTAACAACCTATTCCGTGATATTGACACAGCATTAAAGGAAAAAGAAAATGCCGAACATTGATACCTTATCAGTACAATTTAATGCCAATGGCACAAAAACAGCCGTACAGAATATAAAGAACATGGCAGAGTCAGTAAGGACATTAGCTGACAGTCTTAGGACACTTGATGCAAGCAAGTTACAGACTTTTGCATCCTCTATGGAAACACTTAAGGGCAGTGTTCCTTCCCAAGACCAAACACGAAGAATGGTAGGTTTTGCCAATGCGGTTACTGAATTATCAAACGCTATCGGTGCGGCAAACATAACCACATTTTCAAACGATATGTCTAATCTGGGAACGGCGGTACAGGCATTTAAGAGATCAAGCGTAAATGGTATCACTAATGCTGTCACGGCTATGCAACAGTTAGGGCAAACGGCACAGACAACCGCTAATGTGGTTAAAAACGCGATGCCTAAGAGTACATCAGTTGCAACTATGGGTAATGCACAGGGTACGGTGTCAAGCGTTAAAACTGTCGTTGCAGAACTTGATAAGGTTGCATCACGGACGGATGCAATCAAGCAGAAATTCAAGGGACTCATTGTGCCTACCAAGGGCTTTAAGAGCCTTGAAGAACAGGCTGATAAGGTGGCAAGAAAGTACGATGAGTTGCGTGAAAAGATGCAAAAGGCATTAGTAAGCGGTAGTTTAACCGAGGGTTCAGATGCCTTTACTAAGCAACAGGCACAACTTGACGCACTCCGTAATCAGTACGATCAGCTTATCTTAAAGCAGAAGGAACTTGCGTTAGAGGGTGGGGGTATTCAACTCAACCCCACCGTTTTGGGTACACTTAACGCATTTAAGACAGGCTTTACACAGGTAACGGACATTGTTAAGAGAGGATTATCTGCGGCATTAAGGAGTGTCAATTCACACCTTAAGTCGTTTGTCGGACACATAAAAAGTGCGGCTGCATCCGCAAAGAAATTAGTCACAGGTGGCAATAGTGCAACCGATATGGCTAAGAAATTTTCTAAGGAATTATTACGAGTTTCCAAGATGCTTAAGTTAATGGTAACTCGTATGGCGTTAAGGAAAGTGATTGAGGAAGTCGGGAACGGCTTTAAATCACTTGCTATTCATTCAGACGAATTTAACAATAGCGTATCAAGCATAATGAACGCTTCAAAGCAGTTAGGGTATAGTTTCGCCTCATTAGTATCACCCTTAGTCAATGCGCTTGCTCCGGCTATTGTTTATATAATAAATCTTTTAATTAAACTGCTTAATGTATTCAATCAGGTCATATCAGCCTTAACAGGTGCATCGGTATGGCGTAAAGCAAAGTCATTTACCGACTCATGGCGTGATTCAATTACAGGTGCAGGAAAAGCGGCAGGAAAAGCCGCAAAAGAGTTAAAGAAAACCGTCTTAGGGTTTGATGAATTAAATCAGTTACAGGATAACAATTCATCGGGCGGCGGCGGTGGCTCGGACATAAAAGATATGTTCGAGGATATGCAGATTGACCCTAAGTGGAAAGATTTTGCTGATTGGCTTAAGGAAATGTGGAAGAACAAAGACTTCTACGACTTAGGCAAGTTAATCGGTACAAAGTTAAGGGATGCGCTTGAATCAATCCCGTGGGATCAGATAAGAAAGACATCCAACGACTTAGGAAAAGCCCTTGCAACCTTAATAAACGGATTTGTAGAGGTTGAGCGTTTAGGCACTGTTATAGGTCAGACACTTGCACAGGGCGTTAATACTGTATTTGAGTTCTTTAATGGGTTTGTTCACAACCTGCATTGGGATAGTATCGGTAAGTTTATAGCCGACACATTCAATGGCTTCTTTGAAACAATAGATTGGGCTTTAATCAAAGATACCGTTGTGACCGGGCTTAAAGGAATAGCCGATGCTATACAGAGTTTCATTGATAATTTCCATTGGGATAATATCTCAAACTTCCTTATAAATGCCGTTGATACTATATCAGCAGGAATTAAGGCGTTCTTTGAGAATATAAATTGGGGTGATTTAGGTCGCAAGATTGGAGATCAAATCACCAAGACAATCAAGGGTATAAATTGGCGGCAAGTCGGACAGGCAATCGGTGACATTTTTAAGGCGGCAATAGATTTCTTTGCCGGACTGATTGAAAAAATAAATGTTGACGATGTTGTAAAGGCAGCTTCTGAATTATTCCAAGGTTTCTTTGAAAAGGTCGATACGGTTAAGTTGGGTGAAAGCATAGGTAAGTTGCTTCAATTCTGTATTGATTTTATCAAGAAATTCTGGGACGAGAACAAAGAAACCATCAAAGAAAAAGTCAGCGGATTTTTCAAGGGCGTATTCAGTGAACTTGACAAGGAAGATATAGCCAAGATAATAGGTGCGGTTGCGGGATTGGCTATTCTTAATGGTCTTAAGGCGGCATTAGCGTTTGCCCTTGCGGAGATTGGAAAACAAGCCATAGGCAAGATGATAGCAAATGCCTTGTTTGGCGGTGCGGCAAGTGGCGCAGGAGCGGCAGGCGCGGGAGCGGCAGGCGCAGGGGCAGCAGGAAGTGGTACGCTTTTAGGATCGGCAACAGTCGCAGGATCATCAATAGCGGCCGGACTTGTCGGCGGTATACTTGCGTTCTTAGGTGGTTCGGAAGTCGGCAAGAAGATAGGTGAACTTATCTTCCCCGAAGATAAAGACCTTTACGAAAAATATGAGGGTGTAAGGGGAACACTTCAACTTTACAAAGACACGGCAGTTACGGTAGCAGAGGAAATAGGCTACGCATGGAGTGACGCAAAGAACAACCTTGGTGACAAGTGGGATGAAATAAAAGAAGCCGCCCGTACATTCGGAGAAAGAACGGGCGAACATCTTGAAAACTTTAAGACAACCGCTAAAGAAAAGTTTGACAGTGTAGATGATAAGGTTAATGAGTTTGGCAATAAACTCAACCAAAAGAAAGATGATATAAATACATCGTTTGCCACACTGAAAACCAACACAGCAACTAAGTTAGGTGAGTTTAGTTCAAGCGTACAGGAAAAGTTTACTAACGCTAACACACACTTAGAAACATTCGCAAGTAACGCTGATAGCAAGGTAAACGATATTGGCGGTAAGTTTAATACGCTTAAGCAGGATGCGGCTACTAAGTTAAGTGAGTTTTCCGCTTCTGTTAAGGAGAAGTTTGAAACAGCCAAGGCAAACATAGAAACCTTTAAGACCGATGCAACAGCTAAGTTTGATGAATTTAAGACTAAAGTAGCATCGTTTAAAGATGAAACGGTGGCTAAGTTTGGCGAGTTGAAAAACGATTGGAAAACCAAACTTGACGAGGCAGAAAACACTTTTAAGGAGTTTAAAGATAATCTTGCCAAGGCATTTAGTGTTGATGAATGGACATTCAGCGGTGTTGCAGAAGGGCTTAAAAAGACCTTTGATAAAGCCAAAGAAGCCATAGGCAGTGCATGGAACAGTATAGCCGACAAGTTAAACGGTGAGCATGAAGTTGCCGGAAGTTCATTTAAGATTAACCTTCCTAAGTTTGCAACAGGGGGATTCCCCGAAGATGGTCTTTTTATGGCGAACAGACATGAACTTGTGGGCGAGTTTAGCAATGGTAAAACAGCAGTAGCAAACAACGCACAGATCGTTGAGGGCATACAGGCAGGTGTTTACAATGCCGTATCAAGGGCAATGGCGAACAATGGCGGTAATGATAAGTACATTGTTACCGAGATGTATTTAGACAGCGAAAAGGTAGGCTCTTTAGTATCAAAAGGGCAGGAAAAATCAAACAGGCGGTATAGTCCGTCAATGGCATAAAGAGGGTGGCTTTGGTCACTCTCTTTTTTATGTGAGGTAAATATGAGTGCAACATATCCCTTTATAGTGAATAATGTTCAGATGCCGTGTCCGAGCAAGTGCGATATTGGTTATCAGGACATATCAGCTGCCGACTCAGGGCGAACACAAGACGGTTTGATGTGGAAAAATCGTGTAGGGCAAAAGGTAAAGATTGAACTTGAATGGTTAGGTGTTTCTGATGAAGATGCGGCAACCATACTGACAGCGTTTGACCCCGAATATGTAAATATTACTTACCATGACCCTAAAACAAACTCAAACCTTACCAAGAACTTCTACACAGGGGATAGAAAAGGTATCACATATTGGTGGAATCCCGATTCTGATTTTACTTATTCGAGTATAACGTTTAATTGCATTGAGAGGTAAGTATGAAATCTACTACGGCTTTATATAGACAGCTTTTGTCAGCCTATAATTCAAGGAAATATGTTATCACAATCAACATGACCCTGGCTGACAACACATCTTTGACGCTTACCGAAGCGGATATATGGCAAGATTCTTTTGAAATTAGCACAGCATCAAGCGGTACATCATCGTTTGACATAGGTTGTGCAGTTATCGGTAAGTGTAAATTCCGGCTTAACAACTTTGATGAATCATTCAGTCAGTATGACTTCTTTAATGCGGCCGCTACGGTGTGGGTAGGCTTAGTCGGTGATGTGGATGAGAACGAACAACAGGTATATTACCGTATGGGCTTCTTTACGGTAGACGAGCCGAGTTTTGCAGGTTCATTGATAAGCCTTGAACTGCTTGATAATATGTGGAAGTTTGATGTGCCGTTGTCAGAAGTCAACCTGTCTTATCCTATCACGGCATTATCAGCGGTAAATGCGATATGTTCATATTGTGGTGTTACGAATGGTACACAGAATTTCCACGGCTCATCATTTTCAATAGCACAAGCACCTACGGAAGATATAAATTGCCGTGAGATGTTGCAGTATATCGCTATGATAGGGTGCAATTTCTGTATCGTGGATGCACAAGGCAATCTCCGTATAAGATGGTATGATACACCGTCAGCTTCTAATACAGATCAATTCGCAAAGAACTTTTCAACCACAATCGGCACTGACGAGATAGTGATTACAGGCGTTAAGTTTACCTTAAATGATACACCGTATCTTATCGGACAGGCAGGATATGTTCTTGAATTAGAAAATCCGCTTGTTACCACGGCAAATGTAAACACCGTGCTTAACCTAATATGGGATGTGTTAGACGGCTTTGCTTTAAGGACATTCAACATAAACACCATTTCTGATTTAGCGGTCGAGGTAGGGGATTATTGCGCTATCACGGATGCAAAAGGAAATGTGATATACTCACATATCACAAATAATTCTTTCGGCTTTACAAATCATCAAGTCAGTTTAGGTGCTGTCACACCAAACAGGTCACTGACAAAGAGATATTCTAAAACCGTACAGGCAGCCGTTGAGGTTGCAAGGAAACAGGCAGAATCCGCTATATCCGAATATGATTTAGCGGTTCAGCTTATGAACAACCTTGCTGTCAATGCTATGGGCGCATATCAGGATTATCAAGATATGCCGACAGGCGGCAGAGTGTACTTTTTATCGAATATGCCTATCACCAAGAATCCGACAACAGGTGTATGCTCTTTTGAATCCGGCTCAACAGTGTTTAAGATAAGCGGTGACGGTTTCTTTGTATCAACGGATGGTGGTACTACATGGACGAACGGTTACAATCCGCAGACAGGGCAGTTGATTGTCAATGTCCTTAATGCAATAGGATTAAGCGCGGAATGGATAAAGACAGGCGAATTAACAGTTGGTGGTTCGGGGCAGAACAATAAACCCGTTATAAGGGTGTTGGATTCAAATAATGACCCTATATGTTATATCAACAATCAAGGCATAACGATGTACACGGGTCTGATACAATCCCCCGATTATGCGGAAGAAACCCCTGTTGGTACGTATTCCCAAACAGGCATGATGATAGATGTACTGAATTCGGTATTGAAGTCACCTTACTTTGCACTGAATAATAGCGGTGCATTTCTTAAGGGTGCAATCGAAGCCACAAGCGGTCATATCGGTGCAGCAACCATCACGCAGAGAGCCATTTATGTCTTGGGTGATATCGACCTTTACACGGGTAATACATCGTTCAAATTCATTCCCACGGATTATTACTTAGCACAGGACTTCAAATTACTGTTAAAGACCCAAAGCGGTACATCTTCCGTAACCGTCACCTTACATGAGAATGATACAGATATTCCTGTCGGTACATATACGGCTGACACAACAGGAGTAGAATCCGCAACCTTAGACCATACTGTCGGTGTAACCGAGGGTGATTATTATTTAATCACAATATCGGGTTCATCAACCAATATATCGGTTAAAGATGGAATCCTTGCATATGTCGGTCAAGAGGGATTTATGGGAACTCTTAGAGGTATCTTTAAGGGTCACATAGATGGCAACGGAAGTCTGAGAGGAAAATTCAGTGGTGATGCCACAGGAACATTCAACGGAACTGCCACAATCCCAAACGGTACTTTGGGTGGTATGCCTTTCAGTGGAAAGAACTTCACTGTCGGTAACGATGCCGTTACATTCTATTTGGATGAGCATAATTGGATTCGTATAGATGTAAGAAATACTGCTAAACCCAAAGTTACAAGAGGATATAGGTTAAACAACGTTGATTATGAGGAAGATGTTGCTTGGGGTGATTTTCAGAGTGAGATATCCACATCGGCTACCGTTCCAATCGGTACGGCAAATGACGGAGATATGACAATCGTCCAGAGTTCGTTGGCAACACCTTATGATGAATTATGGCGATATGATAACGGATGGTACAAGGTTAAATTAGGAACAGTATTAGACGGAACGCTTCTCACAAGGATAGAATCGGGTACAACGGATATCGGTGAGGGTGTCGCAATGACCGCAGGAACAATGTATTTGGTATACGAATAATGGCAAAGAAATTTTATATCCCAATAGAATCAGCGAATCAGTATCTAAGTAAGCAAGTGAAGAAGTGGTATATCCCTGTCCTCAGTGGTGGTTCTTCCGTATCAAAGAAAGTGAAAAAGGCTTATTGCGCCGTTCAAGTCGGTGGACAATGGGTGAGTAAGTGCTTTTATGAGGATGGGGGGAGTGTACCACAGACATTTGCACTTCATTGGGAAACTCTTGTTAAGAAGATTATAGATGGTAAAGCATACACCGTTGTACCGAATCAGAAAGATGTCGCAATTAATAAGGATAGTTTAGGATTTACTTATTTCTTTATTGTTCCCAATGACGGAAGTGATTATTGGGTACTTACACTGTCTACGGATTCAGACGGAGTGCCATATCATATTGTTTCACAAGGGCAGAACGATTCTTGTTATGTTTCATCACCAATAGTGTATTCGGCAGTAGATTTTAGAGATACATGGTATGTGGGATATTTCACGCCGTTTGAGTATAATTACGACCCTCAATACCCTGCTGATTATTCACCTAATTGTTATTACAATAATCAATCGGTTCTGTGGGAAGATTACGATGTTATAACAACGCAATATCTTTTGCCTTTGATTTACTCAAACCGTTTTGCGCAGGATTATCAAACGGGAAGTACAGTTTATACTTGGGATGAAGCAGATATAGAAACCACAGTACGGTGGGCAATGGGAATATTCCTATTTAAGAATGCTTCAAAGAAGAGTGATACCAAATACACGAATTTTCTGCAAAACAAGGATTCTATTATTTCCTACATAATGAATAATTTGGGAAATGCTAAGAGAATCGTAATTAAGTTATCTTATTACCTGCAGATGGGTTGCCTTTACGTTGAGGTATACACAAACAGTACGGGATATGCTCAAGGAAGAGCAAGTGAAAGAAGAACCGCAGGGGGTTTTGAATATGTAACCCCCTCGAATGATTTCAATGCTGATAAGAAGATAGTCATTGAGGTTTATGATTCTACGATAAGTAAGAGTACATTTAGTGGCGCACAGACTCCACAATGGAAAGTTGGAATGTTTATTGGTAGTAATTTCGGATGGGTATCTGCTTTAACATCTAACCTTGGAATAACTTTTGATTATATAACATAGATGGGATAAAATCTTTAAAAATACTTGCACAATCGTATCCGATATAATACTATAAATATGTGAATAGATTTTGCCAATATTTGTACTTCTTCCTTCTGCCCTGCCGTTTATGACAGGGCTTTAAGGTCAATAAGGACAGGAAAAATGGACGATAAGAACGAAACTATATCAAAGTATTATTTTGAGAGCATAACAACCAAATTGGAGCGCACCATAGAACGGTTATGGATATTGGCGATAATCCTTGTTGTGTTGCTTGTTGGTACTAATGCTGCATGGATTTACTATGAGCATCAATTTGAAGATACCGTTGTCACACAAGATGTTGACACTGGAAACGGTGATGCCAATGTAACAGGCGTAGGAGATATAATCAATGGCCAGAGTGAGACAGACAATCAGAATGAGAACCCGTAAAGTAGGTGGCAATAGTGGCTATCATCCCTGCCCCTCATGTGGCGGCACAGGACGCAAGCGTAACGTAGGACGGGGAGCAAAGAAAGCGTGACCGAGTACACCAATTCACAGATAGAACATATCATTGATGAATATATCCACAATTCAATCCATAGAGACATTCTAAAATCCCGTCTGATTGACGGGATTATTTTTGACGATTTAGCATATCAATACGGTATTTCAGTAAGACACATAAAGCGTATCGTATACAAGAACGAAAAGATCATATTTTCCCACTTAAAACGACACATAAATGACACTTTCCTGACATTCTATATCTATGCCATTTCTGATATTTTCAAATCATGGATATTAAGAAACTTTACCACAAAATCTTACAAAGCGAAGAAGTAAAAAACATACCCTTAATCTATGTGTTGACAGTGTTTAATTGCGTACTTGAAGCCATAGGTTCAGGAGAGTGTTTTTATCAGACGGAGACAGACTAATGTTCATTCCGACTAATCCAAACCCATTTAACAAATTAACAGGTGATTGCGTTATCCGTGCCATAAGCATAGCAGAGGGTAAAGACTGGGATGATGTGTTCCTTGAACTAATGATTAAGGGCTATGAGCAAAAGGATATGATCGAGAACAATGCCTTGTGGAATGAATACCTACACAGGTTAGGCTATCACAGATACATCATACCCGATACTTGCCCGGATTGTTACACGGTCAGTGATTTTGCCGCCGACCATCCACAGGGTACATACATCTTAGGAACGGGAACACACGCCGTATGTGTCAAGAATGGAAACATCCATGATACATACGACAGCGGTTATAAAGTGCCGATTTTCTATTGGCAGAAAGAGAGGTAGAAATGTATACACCATATCAGCAGTACAACTATCAATATCCCCAGCAAACACAGCAAATGTCACAACCTGTTCAGCAACCACAGATACAGAATAGCGGTTTTATGATTGCCCCGTCAGAAGAATATGTCAATTCTTATGCGGTCGCACCCGGTAACTGTATGACATTTAAGATTGAGGGCAAGCCCCTTGTATTAGAGAAGTCAAAGGGTTTCTCACAGCTTGAAGCACCAAAGATAGACCGATACAGACTTATCAAGGAAGAACAGCCCGAACCTGTTGATTCTGCAAACAATCCGACCGTAAACGACAGGCTTGTTGAAATGGAAAACAAAATCGCTTCGATGTGGAGTGAAATTGAGGGCTTAAAGAATGTCAAGAAACCAACGGCAAAGCGTAATGGAGATGATTGATATGATGGGAAACGCTAACGACTTAATGAATATGTATCAGCAGTTAAAGGCTAATCCGGCACAGTTTTTAGGCACAAGATTTAATATGCCGCAGGATATGGATTACAACAACCCAAAAGCAATAGCAGAGCATTTAGTTAATACAGGGCAGGTATCGCAACAGGCATATAACAACGCTATGCAAGCAATGAGCAATCCAATGGTAAAGAGGATGTTTGGAATAAATTGATATTAAGGGAGTGCGCATAACCTTGATATACGGACTATCCGCTTAAGAGGGTAGCCCCTAACCTACAAAAATTTTATAGGAGGACAAAAACATGATTGAGAATGGTAATTTACCTGCAACCATGCTTGTAAGCCCGACAGGTAACTATGGCGGTGGCTTCGGTGGCTTCGGCGGTGATTGGGGATTTCTGTTGCTTCTCTTACTCTGCGCTAACGGTGGTTGGGGCATGGGTGGCTTCGGCGGTTGGGGTGGCATGATGGGTATGGGTATGATGGACGGATTCGGACTTTACCCTTGGCTTAACAACTCGCAGAACATCAATGACGGATTCAGAGATCAGCAGCTTTCAACACAGGTCGGTAACATTCAGAACGCCATTACAAGCGGTTTCGGGGATGTTCAGACGGCACTTTGTAGCGGTTTCGCAGGAGTTGAACAGGGTGCTAATGCTCGTCAGATTGCTAATATGCAGACAGACTTTGCAATGCAGAACGCAATCAACCAGGGCTTCAACGGCGTACAGAGTCAGTTGGCTCAGTGTTGCTGTGATAATCGTTTGGCTTCATGTCAGACACAGAACATTATTCAGAATGAGGGCAATCAGACAAGGTTTGCGGATGCACAGAATACCCGTGACATCATCGAGAGCCAAAACAGGGGCAATCAGGCAATACTTGATAAGTTATGCCAGCTTGAACTTGATGGCTACAAGGCGCAGCTTGAGGCAAAGAATGATACCATTGCACAGCTTAGACAGGAAAATCTGTATGCCCGTGGTCAGGCCTCACAGGTTGCACAGACAGCAGAGCTTCGTCAGAGTGGTGCTACACAGCTTAATCAGCTTGTTTCGGAACTTAGGTCTTGTCCTATTCCGGCACAGCCCGTATACGGAAGTCAGCCTATATTCACTTGCGGCGGAAACAATGGTGGATGCGGTTGTCAGGGCTTCATTAACTAAGGGGGTGTGACTCATGGCAAAGTATGTTACGTCAGCAGATGATACCGTTGCTTTAAACGGCACGATACCGTTTGACGGTGTATCTATTCCTTGCAACACGGGAAACGTGATACCGCTTGCATCGGGGATTCTTACTTTAAAGGGTAACACCACTAACAGGTTTGCGAGATATAACGTAAGGGTACAGGGCAACATTCAGATTCCTGAAGGTGGAGAAGTAACACCTATAGCAATAGGTATAGCCATCAATGGGGCTGTGATACCTGAGAGCGTTGCTATCGTCACTCCTGCGGCGGCAGAGGAATATTGGCACGTTAATACAAGCGTGACAATAACCGTGCCTTGTGGGTGCTGTGTATCGGTGTCAGCGGTATACGTTGACGGTACAGAGGATGATGCCACGGTAACGCCCACCCCGTCTATCTTAGTACGCAGACAGGCTTCGATTGAAGTCACAAGAACAGCATAGGAAAGGAGAACGGATATGCACAACACAGTAATGTATGAAAATCTCCGGGATATGCTGGAGAGAGAAGTAACAGATATACAGAAGGGCGGCGCGCTTGATGAGCAGAAGTTAGATCACCTTTACAAGTTGATGGAAACCATCAAGAATGTCAACAAGTGCCTTGATAAAGAGGAAATGGGAGCTTCTTATGAAAGAATGGACGGTATGAGCAACGGCTATTCAAGAATGATGCCCTACATGGACGATATGAGTTATGCAAGGCGTGACAGCATGGGGCGGTATAGCCGTGACAATTTTCGTGATAGTTCGTATAGAGGACAATCCTACGAAAACAATCGGGGATACTCCCGTGACAACACAAGGCAGAAGATGGTAAATAAACTTGAAACCTTGATGGATGACACAATGTCAGAACATGAGCGCAATGCCATTATGGACTGTATCGAAAAAATTAAATAATGTTGGAGAGGGCGTACTTAGGTATGCCCTCTTTATGTATCATATAAAATACATATAAAGTATCTCATACGATACAATATGAATGGCTAATAACCTTTCGGTAAGTCACCTGTATGACACACTATACCTTTGAAAGCCAGTGTTTATGCGGGTTCTTGTTCTGTAATTGTACTGCTTAGCAGCATCTAACTTAACCCCGTAAACCGCTTGGTTACGGGGTTTTTCAATGTTTTTCGTACAGTTGTTCACCCTTGAAAAACCGCATAAATACGGCATATCATTTTATCGTATGACACCCGTATGTCCCCGAAAAACAGGGTAAAAAACCGCATAAAAACAGGGCTTAAAAAATGCCCTTGCGCACATCGAACTAATGAATTTCTTAAATAGTATCATCATTGATACAATAATCGAGCAATTCAAGGTTATCACGGAGTTCTTTTAATGATATGTGGGTGTAGACTTTTTCAGTGATAGACTGCGGTGTGTGACCGAGTAAGAGTTGAAGCACAAGGGGATGACAGCCGCACTCGTGCATCCGGGTAGTAAAGGTGTGTCGGCAACAATGAGCGGTAAGTCCGTAGAATTGCTTTAATGACTTATTAAGCCCATCATGGGTGTAACCATATAGATCACAACCATGTTCTTTGTAATCCGAAAACACGGACAGCACATTAGAATGTATGGGTATCTGCCGGACAGAGGAACGGTTCTTTGCTTTCTGTATGTCTATATAGGCATCTTCTATATTGATTTGGTCGGGGGTGAGCGTTCTTAATTCCTTAGTACGCATACCCGTATATAAAAGCATAAGCGTGATTTTACTCCACCAAGTATCTTGCTTTGAAATATCCTTAATTTGTTCTAAGGTAAATACCTCTTTTGGTTTCCTTGTGATTGTGTTTGAGTGAAGATAATCAGATGGATTGCGGTCTGTTATTTCATTCCTTAAAGCGTATTCATAAACCTTATGGCAGACAATCTTAATCTCTCCCTGTTGGGTTGTGGTACAAGCGTCAATACATCTCTGCATATCATAGACTTTGATTTGTCGGATTGGCTTGTCCTTTATCGGCTCAAGGTATTTATAGGCGGCATAATAATTCCGCTTGCGCCCTTCTGTAAATTCTTTTTTGGCCTGTTCGTAACATTCCCCAAAGGTCACAAGACGCAGATCGAGGTCAAACGGATGGTCGTTAAAATCCGCAAGAGCCTTAATAGCGTCTTGCCTTGTGGCATAATAACCCAGGTCTTTGACGATTTGCTTAGTTGTCATAGTAGCTTCATCAAAAGACCATCCTGTTGTTATCCTGACTCTCCACGGTTTACGCCGTGGCTTGTCCTTCATTTTGGATATGCTACCCATTCCATTACCGAGTTTCATTTTTCCACCTTGACATCATGTGTCATAATTGATACATTGATTATAGGCTTTTCGTTCATTTTGCACCTTCTCGGCACAACCTTGTGTTTTTACTCCTTTTTGACACAGGGTTGTGTTGACAAAAAGTATCTTTAGCGATACAATAATTATGCGCTACGATTTGGTTAATTCGTTCAGACCACCTTTCAGCAAACCCTCTTGTTAATTCAAGGGGGTTTGTGCTATTTATCGTTTGCCGCCTGTAATGACGGTAAATCCCTTTTTTCATAAGATATATTGGCTTTGACCGATTTAATGACATATTGCTTTGTATCATCATCCAAAAGCCGATAGTGTTCAATTAAGTCTATTTCATCATCGGATAAGTCATACAGAGGATTTTTGATATATGCCTTGCGTATTTCTTTAGCTTCGGGTGTGTCTTCTGCCCATCCCATTATATATCCCGGCGTTGTGTCATAATATTTTGCTATTCGTTCTATAACATCGGATGGAATATTTGTAATTATGTTCTTCTCGTATTTATATAATGTCTGCTTAGATAATCCTAAAAATCGAGCCGCCTCAGTTTGAGATTTGCCTTTTCGTTCTCTTAATATCCTTAATTTATCCCCTTTATTCATATAAATATCCCCCTTATTCCCTTAAACACATTATATCATAAAAAAGTTTTAAAACAATACAAAAATAACTTGACAGGTTACAAATACGGTGTATAATGAGAGTATCTTGATAAGTTACGGATAACACAAAATCTTGAATTATTAAGAAAGGAGAACGCTATATATGGTAGATACAAGCAAACTGCGGGGAGTCATTGTTGCAAATGACAAGACACAGGAGGAAGTAGCCAAAGCAATCGGTATCACACCTAAAACATTTTACTTAAAGATGAAAAAGGGTGTTTTCGGCTCAGATGAGATTGAGAAGATGATAAAGCTGCTTAAAATAGATGACCCCGTAAGTATTTTTTTTGCGGATAAAGTAACCTAACAAGTTACTACCTGCTATCCTACGGATAACAGGTAAGATATATCCCTTGACAGGATATATCTTAATAAAACTTAACTAACACAAATTATGGAAGGTGAGGTGAGAGAGTGAACGAGTTAATCAAAGTCAATTCAGAGACACAGACGGTATCGGCAAGGGATTTACACGCATATCTGGAAACGACAGAAAGATTTAAGCCGTGGATAGAAAGATACCTTGAATCCTTTACACATGGAGAGGATTGGACATATGAAAGTTCACTTGCATATGTTGGAAACGGCGCAGAAAGACAGATAGACGATTATAGACTTTCGATTGACATGGCAAAACACATCTGCCTTATGAGCCGCACAGATAAGGGTAAACAGTGTAGACAGTACCTTATCGACATTGAAAAGGCATGGAACACGCCGGAACAGATAATGGCAAGAGCCTTAAAGGTTGCAGACGAAACCATTAAGAATCTATCGGTGGAAGTCAAGGCATTAAGCAACAAGATTGAGGAAATGCAACCCAAGGTATCATATCTTGACAAAATTCTCGAAAGCAAAGATACGGTGCTTGTAACACAGATAGCGCAGGACTATGGAATGTCAGCCAAGGGTTTTAATAAAATGCTTCACGATTTATGTATACAACATAAGGTCGGCGGTCAGTGGGTACTATATAGCAAGTATCAGGGTAACGGATATGTTCACAGTCACACACACCGTTATGAGAAGTCGGATGGTCTGTTCGGTAACAAGATGAATACTGAATGGACACAGAAAGGCAGATTATTTCTGTATAACATCCTCAAAGAACATAACAAATTACCGCTTATCGAGAGGGAAAGCAATGAGACTGACGATTAAGCAAGCTGCCGAACGGCTCGGACTACCACAACAAACATTACGGGTATGGATAGCAAATAAAACCTGTCCGTTCGGTGATGTAGTCATTGACAAGCGAGGTCAGAACGGGAAACGGACTTACTACATATGCCAGGAACGGCTTGAAAGGTATTTAAGAGGGGAGAACATAAATGAGCGAAGAAGCGAGGTTGTTAGTATGGATGGTGTTCATAGTTTGGGATTGTTGGATAATCCTTGATTACGAATGGAACAGAAGGGAGAGATATGACAAGAAAAGAAATAAAGGCCGCAAGGTTACACGCCATAAAGGACATAGCGATTACCCTACTCTTATATGGAACGACATGGATCGCTTGTATGGCGGTCGTAGGTAGGGCTTTTAGGATTTGGTAGGAAGGAGAGAGAACATGAACGAGAAAGAAGTACAGGAAGCAATGGAAGAAAGACAGGAACGCAAGGAGTTTGACCCGTTTGGGTATGTGACAATCAAAGTTTCTGAATACCGCAAGCTGATTAAGAAGGTCGAGAGGGTTAAGGCAGAGAACGAAGCCTTGAAGCAGGTTGCAGAGATTAAGGAAAAGGCAGACAATTACAGGCAGTGGTGGCAGGAAGAGATGAAAAAGGCAGATAAGTTCAAGAAAGACCTTGACGAAGCCTATGATGTCATAGCCGGGTACAAGGAAACCCTTAAGAACGAGTTAGACATAGAGGAAAAGGAGAAACTTGCAGACCTTGCATTTGAGAAAGGGGTTGCAAATGTGGAGCAATCTTGATTTTGACAGGCAGATGGCAAGGGCAGAAGCGGCGTACCTTGAACCGACAGAACCAAGAGAGTTTGACGAGGATGCCTATTGGAACAAGGCTGACGATGAAGCCGAGGAACGGTGGTTTGAAAAATTGAGAAAGGAAAATTTATGAGAGCGTACAAAGGGTTTGAAAAAGACATGACTTGCCGTGGCTTTCAGTACGAGGAAGGCAAGGAATATGAGTGTGAAGAAGCATCTTTATGTAACACGGGTTTCCATGCTTGTGAGAATCCGCTTGACTGCTTTGAATATTACAACCCATCTAACAGCGTATACCACGAGGTAGAGATTGAGGACAACGGAGAACGACATAACAGCGACAGTAAGGTCGTGGGCAAGAAGATCAAGATCGGGATTAGGTTGGATATAGCCGGAATGGTAAAGGCAGCCATTGATTTAACCATGAGCAAGATAAAGCCGGAGGCTAAATCAAATGAACCGCATGGAGCATCCTCGGCAACAGGTAACTGTGGAGCATCCTCGGCAACAGGCGACTATGGAGCATCCTCGGCAACAGGCTACAAGGGAGCATCCTCGGCAACAGGCTACAAGGGAGCATCCTCGGCAACAGGCGACTATGGAGCATCCTCGGCAACAGGCTACAAGGGAGCATCCTCGGCAACAGGCGACTATGGAGCATCCTCGGCAACAGGTAACTGTGGAGCATCCTCGGCAACAGGCTATCGGTGTTCAGTAGAAGCTAATGATCCGTGCGCTATAGCGGTCGCTTGGGGATATAAAGGCAGAGCCAAAGGCGTCAAAGGATCGCGGTTAGTTCTTGCCGACTGGGAAGGAGACGAGGAGAAATACTATGAGCAGGACGCATGGATCTTAAAGGGCGCAAAGATGATAAAGATTGACGGCAAAAAGTACAAGCCTGATACATGGTACACGCTTAAAGACGGAAAAATAATAGAGTGGGAGAGCGAAGAATGAATAAGGAGATTGAACGATGGCAACAAATGAAGTAGCGGTAAAGGAAAAGACCGGGATAGCGTCTTATCTAACATCCCCGGCAATCAAAGAGAACATCACAAATGTATTGGGTAAGGATCATGTTGACAGATTTGTGGCTGATGTAGTGGCCTGTGTGCAGAACAATGAAACCCTTGCACAATGCACGAACAAGTCTATATTTTCGGCGGCACTCTTAACGAGGTCAATCAATCTGCCGCTCACACCACAATTAGGGTATTGCTATTTAGTGCCATACGACAACAAGAAACAGGTAAACGGACGGACGGAGTATGTAAAAGAAGCCGTGTTCCAGATGGGATGGAAGGGCTATGTGCAGCTTGCTTTAAGGTCAAACAACTATCGGAAGTTGATAGCAACGGACGTAAGGAAGGGCGAGGTTGCCGATTATAACCCTTTTGATGATTCATACGCTATTCAGCCGTTGTCTTTTGAAAAGCGTATGGAGAAAACAGAAAACGGGAATTACTTAATCCCGGTCGTTGGGTATTATGCCAAGTTTGAATTGGTAAACGGCTTTGTTAAGGAAGCGTTTATGCCCCATGAGGATATGCTCACATTTGCAAGAACCTATTCTAAGGCATACAGGCGTGACCTTGACAAGCATACATCTTATTCATTTTGGACTACCAAGTTTGAGGACATGGCAAAGAAGACGATGATTCGGCAGTTACTTGGTAAATGGGGACTTCTCACGGCAGAACTTGAAAAAGCCTACACACACGATATGGCTATTGAGCGTGAGGATGGAACACTTGATTACATTGACAATAAGCCGGATGATACCGAACCCGTTGTTAATCCGTTTAATGAGGTTGTCGTAGATGCCGAGGTTATTCCGGCAGAGATAGAGAATGAAGCAGACGAGGTGTTCAAATGATATACGAAACAGACGAAATCAAGGCACTTGTTGAAGAAGGTAAGTTGCCGCAGATAACAGATGAAAACTACCACTCAAAGGAATGTGACAAGGCATATATGAGTTTTCATACATGGGCGGCATTTCATGGTACTTTAGGCGTTCCGGCTTGCGAAGCTAGGGCGATAGCAGAACTAAACGGAGAGTTTGAGGAAGATACATCCGATGCCTTTATCTTAGGCGGCTATGTAGACGCTGCACTTGTTGGCGGTGAGGGAGAACTTGAACAGTACAAGAAAGATCATCCCGAATTATTCTTAAAAACAGGTGCAAACAAGGGCGAACTGCAAAAGAAATATGCTATTGCTGATGTGATGATTGAACGATGCAAAAAGGATCAGTTATTTATGGATGCACTGTCTGGCGAACATCAAGCAATCCTTGTATGTATGGTATGTGGCGTACCTTTTAAGTGCAAGATAGACAGCCTTGTGAGGGGTAAGGCAATCGTAGACCTTAAGACCACAAGGGAAATGCACAAACAATTCTATATACCCGATTTTGGCCATGTTGACTTTATCAGCTATTACGGCTATGTATATCAGCTTGCGTGGTATCGGGAAGCGGTAAAAATTCTATTCGGTGAAACATTACCCTGCTTTATCGCTCCCGTATCTAAGTCTGAATACCCGGAGATAAAGTTGGTACACATTGATGATTTATCCCTGTATGACGCATGGACAACCATTAAGAACAGTCTTGAAAACGGATCATTGGTTGAGGTATGGCGTGGAGAGATTGAACCGATAAGGTGTAACAATCCCGACTGCCATTACTGCATGAGTACGGAAGTCTTAAAAGAACCCATTAACTACAAAGAACTGATAATGATGTGAAAGGAGAGTGTAAATGATACGCAAATTCAAGACCGAAAAAGGAAAGACGATTTATGCGGTGACATCAATTTTGAACCGTGAAAGAGCAAAGAAGTTAGTTGCAAGACAGACGCATGAAGCTGCGAGTTACTACAATTCACTCCCTTCATTTATCAAGCCATATACAGATGAATTGGACGGTCTGTATTTTGGGATAGCACCAAAGGGAGCAACGCCTTGTATCGCCGTATGGAAGGGTGAGTTATGAAGAAAAGCAAGGTAACAAACTACAATCAGTATTCAGCTTTTTCGGGAACGCCTGCGGAGTGTCAGCATCATTTAATATTTGGAAACGGCTTACACAAGTTGGCAGATGAAGACGGTTTGATTATCGGGTTGACAAATAAAGAACATAATATGTCTCCTAATGGAACTGTTAATCAACTACATGACAATCCCCCGGCAGAATGTTTATCAAAGATGTTAGGTCAAGCAATCTGGGAGCGCAACTACTTGATTGATAAGACAGAGTTGCCCTTTGATGATTTGGCAACAGAATGTAGGGATGCTTTTATGGCGAGATATGGAAAATCGTTTTTATAAGGTTATGAGGGTGCTTAGAATCAAGAATAGCCCAAAACGGCTTCAAAAAGCATTTAAGGCAGTGCAGAGCCAAAAAGCAAAAACGGGGCTTAAATAAAACGGAAGGAGTTACTTGTGAATGATTTAATAATTGATTGTTTTGCGGGTGGTGGTGGAGCGTCCGTAGGTATAGAACTTGCACTTGGAAGATGCGTAGATATTGCAATAAACCATGATCCCGAAGCTATACGGATGCACAAGGTTAATCATCCCAACACTATACATTTAACGGAAGATATCTTCAAGGTTGACCTGCAAAAGTATGTTAAAGGTAGACACGTTGCGCTTATGTGGGCATCCCCGGACTGCACAAGCCATAGCAAAGCAAAAGGCGGTCAACCAAGATATAGCGGCTTGAGGATATTACCATGGGCTGTATACAAACACGCCAAGGCTATATTGCCGGATGTCATTATCATGGAAAATGTAGTGGAAATACAGAAGTGGGGGCCATTAGACAAAAACGGATATCCCATTAAAGAGAGTGAGGGAGAAGAATATAAGAAGTTTATAGGGTCAATGAAATTATTAGGGTATGAATTTGAGAGCCGGGAACTTGTAGCTGCCGATTATGGAGCGCCGACTACGCGCAAACGATGGTATGCGATATTCAGACGTGATGACAAACAGATTGTATGGCCTAAACCAACTCATAGCCAATATGCAACGATCGGATTAAAACCATGGAAGGAATGTGGAGATTATATTGATTGGTCGGACTTAGGCACATCCATATTTGGCAGGAAAAAGGAACTCGCGGAAGCCACACAGCGTAGGATAGCAAACGGGATACGAAAGTATATAGTGAAAAATCCTAACCCATACATAGTCAAGGATGAAAGAGCCGTTGCATTTATGATTCAATACCATGGCGAACAGAAAGCCGGGGATAGTAGAGGGCAACTTCTTACAGAGCCTATTAAAACCATTGATACGAGCAACCGATACGGTTTAGTTACTGCATTTATAACAAAGTTTTATAAAACCGGGATTGGGCAGGGATGTGATGAACCATTGCATACCATTACAACAAGCCAAGGACACTTCGGGTTAATATCGGGTTTTTTAATTAAGTATTACGGTACAGGATGCGGGCAGAAATTATCAGAACCGCTGTCAACTATAACAACTAAAGATCGGTTTGGGCTTGTTAATGTCATAGTTGATATCAAGGGTGAACAATACATCATAGTAGATATTTTTTTGAGGATGCTTAAGCCGTCAGAACTTAAAGTAATGCAGGGCTTTCCGCAGGATTACATCATCGACCGGGATATCAATTACAAACATTATCCGACAAAAGAACAGGTTGCGAGGATTGGAAACAGCGTAGTACCGATAATGGCTCAAAAACTTGTTGAAGCTAATTGCGGATATTTAAAGGTGGGCGAGAGACAGCGAAGTGCAATTTATTATTTGCAGCCTAACGGACAAATGGCGTTTGCATAACACGGTAACTATTAACACAATGGAAGGAGTAAAAACATGGGTAATATTATGGATGTTGAAATGAAAATCAATCCCGAATATCTTGAAAAATCAGCAGAAAAGATAGTTAAGGCTGGAATAATAGAAGCACTTGGCGATCCGAGCGTGATTTTAACAAAAGCGGTTGATTCGGTGTTAAGTATGAAAGTAGACAGAGAAGGTAGACAAAGCAACTCATATTCATCAATCCCGTATATTGAGTGGCTGGCAACAAAAGTAATACAGGACACCGTAAGGGATTGCATAAAAGAGGTTATTGACGAGCGCAAAGACGAATTTGAAGAAGTAATCAAGAAGAAACTTGCAACGAAGTCTTTTATGAATGATGTTTCCTCAAGTTTCATAAAAGCCATGTTGGATGCCGCAAGTTCACATTGGAGTATGCCAATAGATGTTAGTTTTAAATTACCCGATTAATAGGAGTAGGTAACTATTAACTTTCATGCAGTACATATTTGTATCACACAACTATTGTAAGCCGTTAAGCCCTGCCGTAAAAAAAATTACGGTGGGGCAGAAAGGAGAAAATGAAACCTCAATACGAACCGAACGAAAAACATCCACATTTCACGATCAAAGGAACGATGCCGACCATGAATGAATACTTAACAGCTTGCGGCAGACATCCCCAGGCAGGGGCAAAGATAAAGAAAGATTATATGTTCCTTGCGTGTAATGCTATCCGATTAGGGCTTAAGCGGTACAAGACCGACAAACCGCTTATTACTCACTACATCTTTTTTGAGCCGAACATGAAGCGTGACAAGGATAATATCACATTTATGGTGCTTAAGGCGGTACATGACGCATTACAGAGATGCGGTGTTATCCCTAACGATGGATGGCACAACATAGTCAATTTCACACATGATTTTTACGTTGACAAGAAGAATCCGAGGATTGAGGTATATCTGGAAGAGATTGAGGAAAAGGGGTGAACGGATGAAAGAGTATGTTTGTACTCATTGTGGCGGCAGAATATCTATGCACACTATGAGATGTGAATACTGCGGGACACAGTACAAGATAGAACACGATCAGGTTTTAAGGATTGAAACATACAGTAACCCGGTTGAAACATTTGGGGCGGAGCAGATTATACCACATGAAATGATAGTAGCAGTTGGAGCAGAAAAAGCGAGTGAGATAGCATTAAGACATTTAACACAAAAACTCGCCGAGTGTATTGCACCAATGATGAAGATAGAAACTGAATATGACCTTGACATAGACGCACAAAAGGTTAGAGGAATAGTAAAAGTTATCAGACCAATACAATAGGGGGTGAACTGATGGATACAGAAAGCGAATGTAGAGCAATGGATTATGACGAGAAGTTTTTGGGTATTTATGGCTGTTATGAAGAAGATATTACGGTCGATGATTTTGACG
>JAEEGL010927411.1_pt1 | contig 32381 bp, 30 predicted proteins | sample 9134231 | NCBI WGS metagenome assembly JAEEGL01 (sample SAMN16246548, study PRJNA631951) | gut metagenome | biome: gut microbiome; feature: rumen; material: fiber-attached | host: Bos | place: Iran: Karaj | collected 2018-10 | reverse complement strand
ATAATCAAGTGCAATACCAAGTTTAGCCCATTGTTCTCTAATTATATCTCCATGTTCTTTTGTCCAATCAAAGCATGCCTCTAAAAATTTATCTCTACCATATTTATATTTATCTATACCTTTATCCTTTAATCTTTTTACTACCTTGGCTTCAGTAGCTATAGCAGCATGATCCATTCCTGGAAGCCATAAAGTATCATATCCTTCCATTTTTTTGTAACGAATCATAATATCTTGTAATGTTACATCCCATGCATGACCAAGATGAAGAACTCCTGTAACATTTGGAGGTGGTAATACTATACAATATGGTTTCTTATCTGAATTTTCCTGACATTTAAAATAATCTAGTTTTTTCCACTTATTATATTTTCCTTCTTCTACTTTTTCATGATTATACTTTGTTTCTAACATATTAGCACTTCCTCTCTATGTATTCTTTTGCTTTATCTATATAATACTTAAATACTTCTTTGTTATTTAATTTATTTAACATTTTATCCATAAATTTATTATCTTTATAATATTTATATGAATACTTAAAATTTAAATCAAATACAAATGCAATCATAGTTATTACTGAATCATTCTTATATTGTTTATATTTTCTATCTATTATTTTTTCACTATCAAATTGTTCTTTTACTTTGCTACTTACTCCATTTGCATCCTCATTTATTTTAATATTGCCTAAATTTACAACATCATTTATTATATCTATTTTATCAGCATCTCTTATTATTTTTGAATGTAATAGTTCTTCTTCATTACATTCTCCTATTTCATATTTATTGTGATATAAAATAGATTTTCTAATTATTTCATCATATTTATTATCTTTTATAAATCTTCTAATTAAACCATCTTCAAATAATATTTTACATCCAAAATCAGCGTGATCTATGCTTTTTAAATCATTAAATGTCTTATATACTTTTGCTTGTTCAAATCTTCCTATATCATGTAACATAGCTATAGCATATGCAATATTTGTATTTTCTTCATTCAAATTTAAACTTTTACAAATTCCCTTTGAATTCTCAGCAACTCGATATGTATGGTAATATTTCAAACTTATTAATTCATCATTCATATCATAACTTTTAACATAATCATCAAAAGCTTTATTAATTCTATTAATATCTATCATAATACCTCCAAAAAAAATCTATGATCTAAGGGTCCAATTGGACGGTTCCACCTTAGTTCATAGATTCTATGCACTTAATTCTTAACGCGAATAACGTCATTATTTACTCTATTCAATAATGATACTCCCAAGCTACATAATATATATTCTTTATTAGTTTACACCAACCACTAACTCTCTATAAAATTATATATAAAACCTCTTGATCACAGTAACATTTGCTATTATAGCACATTTTTATTATATGTAAATATTTCATTATGAATTTTCATTAACTTGAACAACTCTATGAAGTTTATAAGTTTTTCCATTATATGTAGCCGAGTAATATATTAAGTATCTACCCGCAACGTATATATTTACTTTTGAATTTACTACTACTTTATCAGTTAAATCTTTACCAGATGCTGTTTTAAAACTATATCCAGGTTCATTATATTTTTGGCCAACCAAAATATTAACTTCTGCATCTCCAAGTAAAACAAAGTCAACTTCATCATTATTAATACCCGATGATTCAAAAACATCATTTTTAAGTTTATTTGATAATAACCTATTGTTATTCATTACTAAAAGCATTGTACCTAGCAATAGGAGAAAAAATGTAAGTAAAATATAAACATATGTTGACATTATAAAACCATTGCGTTTCATATATACACCTCTACTCTACAAATTATAATACCATAAATTAAATAAAAAATCATTATTTAGTAATGATTTATTTAATTTCATTTATTAAAATTTCACTTTTGTATATATAATCCACAATTTTTTTTACTTTTTTACAATTTTTAAGCTCATCATATGTAAATTCTATTTTATCTGGTATTGATATTAAAGTATAAAATAGAATTTTTTCACTTTCTTGTAAAGGATATTTATCTTCATAATGTTTTAATAATAAAGAAAAATCAACTATATTATAATTAGTGTTATAAAAATTATAAATATCATATATAGGATTACCTTTTATAGATTTTTCCCAGCTTATTAAATATAATTTATCATTTTTAATAATATGATTTAAATCCATATTATTATACAGCGTTACTACTCTATTTTTATTATTTGTTTTAACAATATCATACCACTTAATAATACTTTCTTTAGAATAATTTAATGCACCTAATATTTTATTTATGTTCCTTGCTACAAGATACTCTGAAGGGCTCATAAACATATGATTTTCAATTGAATCCATTAGTCTATTATAGTACTTATTTACATCATCTATTTTATTTATGACATCTTCAAATATCTTTTTATAATCATTAATGTCTCCCTCTTTATAATAGGTTGTCTTTTCATGTAATAAACTTATTATGCTAATCATATCATAAGCTTTTTGCTCTATAGGTGAATCTATATTTTCTATATATTCATAAACATTATATCTTGAGTTACTTAATAATAATTTTGGATAAGAATTAAAATTTCTAGAACTTAGATATTTATATATGTCATTTATATCACTAGTATTTACTTTTATTACATATTTTTTATTATCTAATTCTACAATTAAACTTTTTCCTTTTCTTTTTACATTTGTGCAATTTGAATTGATTCCAAATAATTCATTAACAATTCTCATTTTTTATATGTTGGAACTATCAATTTATCACCTAATTTTATACTACTTATATCATTATAATAAGATAATTCCTCTTTATCTACTCCATATTTTTGGCATATTGAATCTATATTATCATCATCTCTTACTATATGTACATTATAAGTAACATATGTTTCATTGTTAGAATCAAATGTCTTATAAATTGGTACTTCAACACTTTTTATTTCCTCATCCTTTTCTAAAAACAAATCTGTATCTTCACTATCTATAACTTTTTTACTATGTCTTTCAATTATATTCTCAATTTCTTTATCATCATATGTAAGATTATCTACTAATATATCAATATGAAGAATAACCTCCCTATCATTAATTTCATAATAAAAATCATCTATATCTACTGTTATATCATTAAGAGAATACCTATCATCTATAACTATATCGAAAGGTATGGATTCATTATATTTTTGAACATTTACACTTATATCATTCTCTTTATATTCTAAATATAAATCCAATGTTCCAACTATATGTCCATCTTTTATTTCACTAACTTTTTTATCCAATGATATACTTATAATTTCATCTACATTTGTATCAAAATCAATATTCTTTGTAAATGGCACTATTTGTTTCATATATTCCTCACTTTCATTAATTAATATGTAACAAATAATAATAATATGATTATTTATTTAAATAATCTATTGCATCTTTAATATTTTTAACTGACACAAGCTTAAATTTATAATTCCTTTGTTCCATAACTTTTTTAGCTTCATAGTAGTTTTCCTCAGGAATAAAAAATAAATCAACTTTGTTTTTGTGTGCTGCAATAATTTTATATTTTACTCCATCAATTGCACCAACACTGCCATCCAATTCTATAGTACCAGTACCAGCAATTTTTTTACCCTTGGTTAAATCATATGGAGTAATGTAATCATAAATAGATAAAGCCATCATAAGACCACCAGAAGATCCATATTCATTTTTATCATAATTATATTTAATATCCGTATCATACTCATAATTGCAAATTAAATATATTGATAATTCTTTTTTATTACTTGTATTTATAACTTCTATAAATTTTTCCCCATTATCAGTATCTACAGCAATCTTATCTCCAATTTCTTTCTTGTCTATATATTCTTTAATTTCTTCAAAACTTTCTATTGTTTTTCCATCTAGTTTATTTATTTTATCTCCTACTTCTAAATTAGTTTTTGCCTCAGGCGTTATATAAATAACATATATATTACTATTTTTAATATTTATTTTTTTATTTGCAATATTATGAGATACAAAATATGCATTAGAAAATGAATTATAAATCAATAATTTATCCCTTTTTCTTGCAGTTTTTATATTATCACTAGAATATTCTGATAATGGCACTGCATCTAAATTACTATTTATCTTAGAAATTAGATATTTCCATAAATCTGCCTGATATTCTTTAATAAAAGTTGTATTATAACTCCCTTGAAATTTATATTCATTATTTGCTGTTATTTTGCTTGATAAATCAGTAATTCCACCGGGTGCTTCAATATAATATGGTAAATGTATATTATGACCCAATATAACTATACTCATAAATATAGTTGAAATAAGTATATGTATCTTATTTTCTTTTATAAATTTTTTAATATTTGAATATATTTTATTAAACACTTAACTCACCAAAATAAGTATAACAAGAAAGGATGTATTTTATGAAAAAAAGTATTAATAATTTACTATTTATTACATTATTATTACTAATTTCATTTGAAGTTATAAAAGAAAATCAAATAGTAATCTCTTCTGTTAAGTTTTCTTTGAAAATTTGGCAAGAAAATATATTTCCATCTTTATTCCCGTTTTTTATTATTTCTAATATTTTGATATCACTACATTTTCCGGAAATTTTGGGAGAAATTTTTAAAAATTTTATGCTTAAAGTATTTAAAATAAATGGCAACGCTGCTTTCATATTATTTTTGAGTATGTTAAGTGGTTTCCCTAGTAGTGCTAAATATACAAAAGAATTATTAGAAAATAAATTAATTGATAATGATGATGCTAGTAAAGTTCTTACTTTCACACACTTTTCAAATCCTTTGTTTGTTATAAGCACTTTAAGTATGTTTATTGCTGATAATAAGATTATTGTAGCTGTATTATTATCACATTATATGGGTAATTTTGTGGTTGGATTATTATTTAGAAATTATAAATGTAAAAATTTCTTACCATCAAAATCAAATATATCTGCTATTACTACTTCCACAGAAAATTTTGGTGTTATCATAACCAAAAGCATAAGTAGTGCAATAAATTCACTACTATTAATTCTTGGTACAGTTAGTACCTTTCTTATTATTACTACATTAATAAATGATATTTTTCAATTTAATGGAATATCAAAAGCAATAATAAATGGATTATTTGAAATCACTCAAGGGCTAAAAAGTTTAGAGTATTTAAATATATCTTATTCTATTAAAGGATTAATATCTACATTTATTTTATCTTTTGGTGGATTATCGGTTCATATGCAAATATTAACAATAATCAGTGATACTAAAATCAAATATTTCCCTTATTTTATATCTAGAATAATACATTCATTTGTATCATCATTACTTTTTTTCTTGTTAATTATGTTGTAATACTATTTATTTTTAATCATTGATATTATGAAAATATTGGTATATAATATATATGATAAGAATAAATTGGAGGGCATATGATTAAAACTTTTGATTATGAAAAATTACCTATAGTTGAAGTTGTGAATGAAATAATGTATGATGCTGCCAAACGTGGTGCTAGTGATATTCATTTTGACCCTGAAGAAAATGAAATGATTGTTAGGATTCGTATAGATGGTCAATTAATGAATTATACAACTATTCCAAATACTTTAAAGAAAAATTTAATAACTCGTATAAAAATTATATCTGGTATGAATATAACTGAAACTAGATTACCTCAAGATGGTGCAATTAAACAAACAATTAAAGATCAGAACTTAGATCTTCGTGTTAGTGCATTACCTACAAATGAAGGAGAAAAAATAGTTATTCGTATTTTGGATTATTCTATGAGTTTAAAAGGAATTGAATATTTAGGTTTTAGTGAAAGAAACTTTAAAAAGATTTCAAAACTTATAAATATTCCTTCTGGAATTATATTAGTTACTGGTGCTACTGGTACTGGTAAATCTACTACAGTTTATTCAATACTACAAAAATTGAATAGAACTGAAACAAATTTAATTTCCGTTGAAGACCCAATAGAAATGAACATTGAAGGAATTAACCAAGTTCAAGTCAATAGCGAAATTGGTCTTAACTTTGCAAATGTACTTCGTTCTGTGTTAAGACAAGACCCTGATGTAATAATGATCGGAGAGATTCGTGATAATGAAACAGCAAGAATTGCAGTTAGAGCATCTATTACTGGTCACTTAGTATTATCAACAATACACACTAATAACTCTCTTAATACTATTGAACGTTTGCTTGATATGGAAGTTGAAAGATATCTTCTTGCGAGTGCTTTAGAGGGAATTATATCTCAAAAATTAGCTAGAAGATTATGTGATAAATGTAAGAAAAAAAGACCTACAAATGACTATGAAAAAGAAATATTTAAAAAAGTATTTGGTATGGAAGTAAATGAGGTTTATTCTACTGTAGGATGTGAAGAATGCGGCAATGGATATAAAGGTCGTATTGCAATTCATGAAGTTTTACTTATTACACAAGAAATAAGGGATGCTATAAGTAATAATATGCCTAAAGATCAATTGCGTACTTTAGTTTATAATACTGATGTTAATACTTTATTACAGGATGGTCTTGAAAAAGTTATAGCTGGATATACAACTTTTGAAGAAGTAGTTAAATTAATTGAGTTAGATGATGATATTGATGATAATAGAGTCGCTGCTTATAAATTCAATTTAAATAAGGCTTTAGAACAAGCTGAAATTTCAAAAACAAGTAGAATTAATACCGAAGAAATAAAACAAGCTTTAGAAAAAGATGATAGTAATTCCTTATTTAAGGATAATCCATCCGTAAGTCTATTTAAAGATGATGCTGTATCAACTCCTAAACCTGTAATTGATGATGTTGAAGAATTAGATATTTAATAAAAAACTTGTTTCAATTATGAAACAAGTTTTATTTTTTTATTTTTCTTAAATATTTATAAAATTTAAGCATCATATTATATGTTGAATAATAAAATTTACTTATAATTAAATCAAACTCTCCAATTAATTCTACTACATCAGAATTAAATCCTCTTTTAAAATCAAACAATCCATAGTTTTCACTATCTTTACTGAAATTACCATCTATACCATAAAAATTTAATCTATCATATCCATTTTCCTTGGCATATTCAATCATTTCATATTGCATTAAATATTGCGCTCCATAACCCATAAATTCTTTATATGATCCCCCGAATAAGTATACTATCTCTTTACCATAGCTTAAATATAAACCAGCTGCTATTGTAGGACTAGAGCCATATAATTTAATATCTTCTTCTAACGCTTTTAATCTCTTCTCTATCGCTTCTATTTGAGAATTATATTCATTTACTTGATTTTGCTTTTTAAAATTACTTTCAATATTTTTTATTCTATCTTTTAAATGTTCTATATCTAATATCATAGATTTCTTTAAATCATCCAAGTTTATACTTGCCAACATAATTCTTATCATACCATGTTCTTTAAGTGTATTGTACATAGTTTGATAATATGACAAAGATCTATCAGAAAACTCTCTTCTTTCCGCTGTATGATTCATTATCTTTTTAAATTTTTCTATATCATCATAAGAAGCTACAGTAATTGATATACAATTTTTTCTACTTTTATTTATCATCCATCTAGTTGTTTGTCTCATTTCTTTTAATAGTTGCTCAGTTGATTTATCTTTTAAATCAAGTACTGATATCCATCTAGGTTCTAAATCTTTTTTATCTTTAGCATCTTTATAAAATCCGTAATGCACATATCCCAAAGATTTTAAATAATCTACCAATTTATCATTACCTTCTGATAAAGCATTACCATCTTTATCTCTCTTTATATATTCTATATATGGATTTATTTTTAAAAATATTCCTGAATTTGATTTTATATATGACTTCAATTGTTTTGTAAATTCACCTAATAATTTAAAATCATTATAATTAATTGCAAAACCTCTAGGTGCATAATACATCTTTTTATTAATCATAGGTAATTTCCTACTTAATAATGTAGTAGCTGCTACTAATTTTTTATTATCAAATAACCCTACTACATTCATTTCCCATCCAGTTTTAGATTTAAACTTTGCCCATTCTATACTTTGAAAAAAATTATATTTATCAATCTTCTTTATAAATTGATTATACTCCTTCTCTTCTATTTCAACTAATTTCATACATTCACCCTATTCATATTTTACCATATAATATGACTTTTTACATTACTTAACAAAATCTTTTTGTAACAAATCTTCTTATAGCACTTCCTATTCCCCTACCTATTTCATATATTTGACCAATCCCACGAATTATACTAGTAACTAATGCTCCTGGAATTGATCCACCATTTATTTCTTTTAATTCTTCTCTATTTAATTCCATAATCTCCTCCTAATTACATTTTAATGGCCTTGTATATCCATCAATTATTCCCGCTATAAATGATATTATTCCACCAAATATTAAAAATTTATATTTTAATATTCCCCCACCATTTATTTCTTTCAATTCTTCTTTTGATAATTCCATAATTCCTCCTTAATTATCTATAGTTAATTTCTTTTCAAACAAACTATTACATTCTTTTGAATGACTAATATAAATAATAGTTTTATCAATATATGCATTCAATATATTTTTTATAATATTAAATTCATCTGTGTTCTCTAATCCACTCAAAGATTCATCTAATATCAATATCTTGCTGTTTTTTAGTAGTGCTCTAGATACTATTATTCTTTCTCTTTCACCAATACTCAAGTTACTTCCATTTTCTTCTATAATACTATTCAAATTTAAATTTCTATATTTTAATACTTTATCTAATCCTGTTAATTGCAATATTTTATTTAAATTTTCATCATTATTATTTAAAACAATGTTATTGTATAATGTATCATTGAATAATTTTTCATCTTGAGAAACATACGTAATATAATTTGACACATCAATACTATTTATTTCTTTTTGACCAATATATATCATATTATTAGTCTTATAATCTTTATTTAACAATTTAAAAATAGTTGATTTACCACTACCAGATGTACCTGTGATTAAAATCTTATCGCCATCTTTTATCTTTAAGTTAAAATTATTCAATATATTAGTATAGTTATCATATGAAAATGTAAGATTTCTAAAATCAATATCATAATTATCTAAATAATCACTATTACTTTCATCACTTTTATGAGCATATATTTCACTAACTCTTTTAATAGCATTTATTCCATTTTTTAATACTGGACTTAAATCACATATATCTTTTAGTGGTTCTATAAAATAAACAATTAATGCATCAAATAATATCAATTCACTAAGTGATATAGTATTCTTATTTACTAACATAATTCCTAAATATAAAAGTATGTTTATCCCAATGTATAAAATTAAATTTTTTATATAATTCATATTATTATACAAATTATTATATTTTTTATTAATATTGATGTTCAAATTATAACTTTCTTTAAATATATCATGTCTATAATTTTTTAAATTTAGATTTTTAATACTGCTGATTAAATTAATATTTTCTAAGAGTACTTCATTCTTTATTGAATTTGTTTCTTGATTCTTTTGAATTATTTTTTTTAATCTTTTATCAAATACTATTAATACTAAAAAATATAAGAAACATATCAAAAAAAATATAATAGAAAGCTCTAAATTAATATTTATTAATATTACAGAAGTAATGATTATAAGACTTAAATCTATGAATATAAATATTGGAAATCTTATTAGCAAATCTTTTATATATTTTATATCTTCAAACTTGGTAATTATATCTCCAGAGTTCCTACTAACAAAATAATAACTAGGAAGTGATAACATTTTTAAATGCATAGTAAGAGTCATACATTTATCAACGTTCTTTTCTAATCTTATCAGAATTTTATTCCTAATAAATTCTATAAATTCTTTTAATAATATAATAGTAATAAAAAATAGAACAATGCTTATAGTAGTAAATCCATCTATTAATACTTTAAAATAATGATTACTAACTAGGGTAAAAATAATTGAGAATATTGAGAGTAATATTATTAGTATATAACTTTGTTTATTTTTAATAATTATGTTTAAATAAGTTTTATAATTTTTTTCTTTTATTACGTCTAATTTTCTTACTGGTATTAACTCTATAATTATATTATCCCATAATTTTAAAAAGTCTTTCTTATTATACTTTTTAATTCCATAATATGGATCAAATATAATTACATATTTAATAGTAAATTTGTATAGTACTACATAATGATTATAACCATTTTCAAAAACTATATGGCATATTGAGGGTTTTACTATTTTATCTAATTCTTCATATTTACATTTTAATCCTCTAGCTTTAAATCCTAGTTTATTTGAGGCCTCAATTAAATTTAAAGCTGTAATACCTTTGCTATTGCACTTAGTTAAATCTCTAATATTATTAAAAGTATTGTCACCATTGTAATATTTAATTATTGATAAAAGGCATGCTGCACCACAATCTTTTAAATTACGCTGATAAACTTTTTTATACATGCTATCACTTCCTAATTAAATATTAGTGATTTGTCCCTTCTTAACCTCTATATAATAAAAAAAGGATATTATTTTTTAAAATATCCATTTTCTACATAATTTGTTTCATTTTCTACAATAAATGCCTTAGCATCTACCTGCTCAACTATACGTCTTACCTCACGTTCTTTTTTCTTATCAATTCCAATATAAAGCATATATTTAGCAGTTGTATTATACGCATTACAATCAATTATAGTTACTGCATAACCAGCATCTCTTAGTATATCAGCTAATACAATATTTTCTGTAAAAACCTGAATTGCTATTTTACCTTTAATTAGTTTGCCTGCTAAAAAGCCACCAATATATGTTCCTGTAGCGAATCCTAAAGCATATGAAATTGCTATATAAATGCTTTTATCATCTGTAGATAATGCCTCTCTTACTACCAAAAACCAAATTAAAACCTCAATAAAACCTATTAATGCTGCTATTAATCTTTTACCCTTCACCGTAAACATTGTTCGAATAGTTCCCAACGTAACATCTGTTATTCTTGCCAAAAATACTTTAAGACATAAAAAAAGCATATCATCACCTCTATTTAGTTTGCCAAATTATTAAAATTATATTATTATTATAATATAATATTATTAGATAGTAAAGTTTTATGTTTTGAAGGTGACAAAATGAAAAAATATATTCCTAATTTGCTTACAACGTATAGGCTAATAACTGCTTTCCTAATTCCCGTATTTTTCTTTTTAGGAAATTATAATACATTAGCAATTATGTTTATTATTGCTATAATATCTGATGCTTTAGATGGATATTTAGCAAGAAGATGGAATGTAACCTCTAACTATGGAAAAATTGTTGATATAATTGGAGATAAGGCTCTTGCAATTATGGCTTCAATAACTTTTATAATATCTATTAATAATCTTTTTATTCTGACTCTTATACTTGAGATAATGATTATTCTTGTTAATTCTATCGATTACATAAAATCTAATAAAGGCTTAGAAGAACACTTAAGTTCTAAATTTGGAAAAATTAAAACATGGTTTTTATTTACAGCTTTGTTTGTAGGCTTTTTAAGCTATAAAATCAATTTTTTTAAATACTTACTATTTCCTTTAATTATTATCACTGCAATTGCACAAATTATAACTTTTATTGATTATTTTAAAAAAAAGTATATTATCAAGTAATATACTTTTTATAAACTATTTTTTATGTCTGTTTTAGAAAATTTTTTAAAGCAGATAATAGACAAAATTATTAAATATAATACACATATACATATTGATATATTCAAATTTTTATCATAAATTTTGTTTATAATATTTGATGATATATCCCAGTGTATATTCATAAAGATTTTTAAAAATTTCATAGACTCCATATTTGAATATACTATTAATATCTTAGATGAAATATATAATACGAATGAAAATAAAACTACAAATGTTGTACTTTTAGTAATGTTGTTTAAAAATATTATCATAAGTGGCAGTAATAATATCATTGGTATTTTTCCTAATAATATCATCAGCATGTATTTGTATATACTATAAACTTGCAGTGTACCATTATATATTACTACTGGTATTTTTAAACTTTGTAATCCAAAAAACATTGTACCAATTATAATTTGAAATAAAAATATAAATAAAAATAGTAATATAAATATTATAATTGTTGTTATATACTTAGATAACAATATTTTTCTTCTACTACAAGGAAGTATTAGTAATTGTTTAATTGTTCCATGACTATATTCTTCAATTAATATACCACCACAAATGATTAATAACATGGCAATTATTAATATTTCATATTCATTAAAAAAATTAATTAAAATCCCTCTTAAATCATTAATTTTATTTATATCATTCTTAGTATCCAATATATACTTATTTATTTGTTCTTCTTCGATTGAATTAGAACTAATATAATTATCTATAGCTTTATTTATATAATCATATCCATATTTTATATTATTATTTAATCTATAATTTAACATTTCTATATATTTCATATTGTTTTTATTTTTTTCAATTTCATCATATACAAAACTTTTCCAATTATCCTCTTTAAATTTTTTTAAATATGATTGATCTTCAAAATTCAATATATTTTCAAACACATATGATTGCCATGAATTATATCCATATTGTTCCTTTATTCTATTTAATTCAATCATATACTCATATTCATTTATTTTTTCAACTGTGCAAAACGTACAGTTTTCTATTTTATTTTTATATATCTCTTGTTCTTTTCTATAATCTATTTCTTCCTTAAAATTTCCTATGTCATCTAGCTTATATTTATATATTAAATTTGTACCAATAATAAATAATAACATTATAACTACACATACATTTAGTTTTTTATTTAACATTTTTGATAATTCATTTTTTATAAGATTAATTAGCATAGTCACTTCCTATTGTCTCCAAAAATTTATCTTCCAAAGTTTTTAACTTAGGATATACTGAATATATATCTATATTACTTCTTACTAAACTTTGTATTATTATTGGTATAAATTCCTTATTACAAATTACTTCAAATTTATTTTTTGAAATTATAATATTATCAAACAATAAATTTATATTGTCAGTATTAGATACTTCAAATATATATTTTATATTTCCTACATCACTTTTATAATCTTTTTCTAAGGTTTCTATTATTTTCCCATCTTTTATTATGCAAATTTTATTACATATGGAATCTAATTCACTTAAGATATGACTAGATATTAATATACCTACTTTCTTATTTTGTAACTTTTTTAATACTTCTCTTAGCATGTTAAATCCTTCTATATCTAGACCATTTGTAGGTTCATCCAATACCAATAATTTAGGATTATTTAATAAAGATAATGCTATTCCAAGTCTTTGTTTCATTCCAAGTGAATATTTTGATACTTTTTCATCAATTTCTTTGCTTAATCCAACTAAATCAATTATTTCATTTACATCTTTATCACTAATATTATATATTTTTGATTTTAATTTCAGATTTTTTCTACCTGATAAATTTTCATAGAATGCTGGTGTTTCTACTATAGCACCAACTTCTTTTATTCCCGCAACATAATTTATATCATTATCAAAATTATTTATTATTATTTTACCAGAATCTTTATGTTGCAAATTTAATATTAACTTTATTATAGTTGTCTTACCACTACCATTCATTCCAACAAATCCTACTATTTCACCAGCACTTATATCAAATGAAATATTATTAATAATTTTCTTCTTACCAAAACTTTTGGTTAAATTTTCGCAATGTAAAATAAGATTGTTCATGAATCACCTCTATTTATATATTAAATAAAAAGTAATTAGTTACCTCTAACTAATTACTATTTTCCATATTTTTATAAAATTCATATCTTTCTTTTACATCTTCTTTTAACTTTTTAAATAATTCTTCTGCTCTTGCTTCATTAACAATTTTTAATGCTTTAAATCTTGTCTCATTATCTATAAATTTATCTAATAAATCAAAATCAGGTTCTTTCATGTCTAAATTAAATTCCTTAGTTTTAGCATTATATCTAAATATTGGATAATACCCAGATGAAACTGCTAATTTTTGTTCTTCAATAGCACTTTCCATACCACTCTTTATTCCATGATTTATACAATGAGCATATGCAATTATTATTGCTGGGCCATCATGTTTATCAGCTTCTATAAAAGCTTTTATTACTGCATTCATATTAGCAAGTGACACTTGTGCTACATACGTATTTTTATAGCACATTGCTATCCTAGCTAAGTCCTTTTTAGAATTATCTTTACCATTCGATGTAAATTTAGCTATAGATCCTCTATTAGATGACTTAGAGGATTGTCCTCCAGTATTTGAGTAAACTTCTGTATCTAATATTAAGATTTTAGCATTATCATTTGTAGAAAGTATATGATCAATTCCACCAAATCCAATATCATATGCCCAACCATCTCCTCCAATGGTCCATATATTTCTTGCAATTATATATTCTTTCAAAGGCAACAATTTACTATCAGTATAATCTATATTTTCATATACTTCTTTTGTAATATCATAATTATCATAATTTTCTAACCACTTATTAAATAAATCCTTATTCTTACTATTTATTTCTTCTTCCATTATTTGTTTTATTTTAGCCCTATTTCTATTATATGAAAGTAATAAACCATATCCAAATTCTGCATTATCTTCAAATAATGAATTAGCCCATGGTATTTTATATGGTATGCTTGGGAATGAAGCTCCATAAATTGATGAACAACCTGTTGCATTAGATATTGCTATCTTATTTCCAAATAATTGCGTTAATAATTTTATGTAAGGAGTTTCACCACAACCAGCACATGCACCACTAAATTCAAATAATGGTTTTTTAAATTGAGTTCCTTTTACTGTACTATTTATTTGATCAACTTTTTCAGTTACTTTAGTTAAATAATCAAAATTATTATTATCTTTTACTTTTTCAAATGGTTCCATTGTTATGGCACCTGATGGACATACATGTGAACATAATGAACAACCAGTACAATCTAATTTAGATATACCTATTGTATATTGATATTTTGATCCAATCGCTTTTCTTAAATTATCTTTTAATGACCTAGGTGCTTTATTTACTTCATCCTCATTAAGTAAATATGGTCTTATTACGGCGTGAGGACACACAAATGAACATTGATTACATTGTATACACTTGTCTTTATTCCACACTGGAACATTCTCTGCTATACCTCTTTTTTCGTGTTCAGTAGTGCCAATAATATAGCTACCATCTTTATATTCTTTAAAATCACTTACTTTTAATTTGTTACCATCTAATGAACTAATCATATCAAATACTTTATTATATTTTTTCTCTTTAGTATCTATAAATTCAATTTCATTAAACTTAATTTTTATTTCTTTTAAATAATCTAATGCTTCATCTATAACTGCTTTATTTGAATCTATTACATCCTTACCCTTCTTTAAGAATCTTTTTTCAACACTTTCTTTTATTTTTTCTATAAAATCATATCCTAATATATGCAATATACATACTTCTAATATTGTACTTATTTTATTCTTTAAACCATGCTTATTAGCAAGACTATATGCATCAATTGCATAGAATTTGATTTTTCTATCAATTATTATTTTTTTTATATTACCATCTAATAAGTCATCTATTTCTTTTTCACTTAAAGATGTTACAAAGATAAATGTTCCATTTTTCTTTATATTAGATAGCATATCATATTTACCCATATAAGATTCTTTTGAACATACTACTAAACTTGGATTATCAATATAATATTCGCTTCTAATTGGTTTATCTGATAACCTTATATGACTTCTAGTAATTCCTCCACTTTTCTTTGAATCATATTGAAAATAGCCTTGAACGTATTTCTCAGTATTATCTCCTACTAACTTCAATATATCCTTTGATGCACTTACCATTCCATCAGAACCATAACCATACACTAAAAATTCATCTTTTTGTTCTTTTGTGTGATAATCTTTCACTGGTATGCTTAAATTTGTTACATCATCTTCTATACCAATAGTAAACCCGTTAAATGAATTCTCTCCTAAAAAATCATATACTGCTTTTATATGAGAAGCGTTTGTATCTTTACTAGATAATCCATATCTACCTCCTACTATTTTAGGTTTAGATTCTCTATCATTAAATAAACTTACTACATCCAAATATAGTGGCTCTCCAATACTTCCTGGCTCTTTTGTCCTATCTAAAACTGCTATATCAGTTACTGTTTCTGGCAATACATCAAAGAAATATTTTGATGAGAAAGGTCTGTAAAGATGTACTTCTATCAATCCTAATTCATCATTTAAATCATCTATTACTTCCCTTATAGTTTCACATACTGATCCCATTGCTACTATTATTTTTTTAGCAGTTTTTGAACCATAATATTCAAATGGTGCATAATTTTTACCAGTTTTCTTATTTATTTTTTTCATATAATCATTAACTATATCTGGCAATTTTAAATAATCTTTATTTCTTACCTCAGCCATTTGAAAATATACATCTTCCATCATAGCTGTACCTTTTACTTTTGAATTTATACTCAATGCTTTATTTCTAAATTCATTTATTTTTTTAAAATCAACTATATCAATAATATCTTCTTTTTCAAGAATATTTACTTTTGATAATTCATGACTAGTTCTAAAACCATCAAAAAAATTTATAAATGGTAGACTAGCTTTTATTGATGATAAATATGATACTATTGTTAAATCCGAAACGCTTTGAACAGAAGATGATGCCATAATTGCAAATCCAGTAGGACGTATAGCATAGATATCTTGATGATCTCCTAATATACTTAGTGCATGAGTTGCTATACTTCTTGCTGCTACATTTATTACACAAGGTAGCATTTCTCCAGCTATTTTATACATATTTGGTATCATTAATAGTAACCCTTGACTTGCAGTAAATGTTGTCGCAATACTACCGTTAGTAAGTGCACCATGAACAAATCCAGCTGCCCCAGCCTCGCTTTGCATTTCAATTACTTTCACAGGCATATCAAAAATATTTGTCATTCCTTTACTTGCCCATTCATCTATATGCTCAGCCATTGTACTAGAAGGTGTTATAGGATAAATTCCTGCTATGTCTGAAAACATATATGCACTTTGTGCACAAGCTTCATTTCCATCTATTGTCTTACGTTTCATATCATCACATCCTAATGAATATTATAATACATTTTTGCTATTTATACAATTAAAGAAAAAGAGATATTTGATTATCCCTTATCTTTAATTTCTTCAATTTTTTCTATAAAATATTTTGATCCAACTATTTTAAATGTATATTTATAAGATTTATATAAATCCCAATTTGCTGGTATTTTATCTACATCTATGTCTTTATAATCTCCAACTTTTAACATTTCTTTTTGATTTGTCCTTTTATAATCGTCATAATACTCAACCACATCAAAATCATACAATCCGAAAGCATTAGTAGAATATATATACAATTTATTATTATCTTTTTCTGCCTTTGTTATTTTTTTATTAATAAAAGTGAATCCTCCTCCACCATCACATGGAGCACTTACATAAACTTTACTATCTTCAATTTGAATATCATAAATACCGAGAGTGCGCATCTTACTTCCAGGTTCAGATTCTTCACTATTATTCTCAATATCTTTTAAACTAATATTATAATTATAATTAAATATTTCTTTTAATTTTGAATTTATTTCTTCTAAAGTGAGAGCTTCTGATTTTTCAAAACTACATGCACTTTTTATAATACCTTCTTCAAGCATCTCAGAAAAAGCGGTATCTAACAATTCATAATTAGATATATTTTTAATATCAAATTGTTTACCATACGCAGATTCCTCTGTAATTTTTATTTTTTCAAAAGAATTCATTGCATCTTTTACCATTTTTGAGCTTATTGCTATATCCTCAATTTTAATTTCAGGAACATTTTCTTCTTCAGTTACATTATTTTCTTTTAAATCATCATTTTTACTATAAAAATATTTTTTATACAACAATAATCCAAATATAATGCATAATAATATAATCGCTACAATTATTAATAACTTCAATTCACTATTTTTATCTTTCATAATTCCTCCTTATTTGTATTATACCAAATAAAGTTATTTGTTTTCAATTAAAAAAAAGAACGGATTAACCGTTCATTTGTTTTGCTACTTCTTCAGCAAAATTTTCATTTTTCTTTTGAAGACCTTCACCAACTTCATATCTTACCATAGATACTATAGAACCACCATTTGCTTTTACATATTCAGAAACACTTTTTTCATCATCTTTAACAAATGGTTGTTCAGTTAAACATACTTCTTTATAGAATTTCTTTATTCTACCTTCTACCATCTTAACTGCTATATTTTCAGGCTTTCCCTCATTTATAGCTATTTGTTTTTGAATTTCTCTTTCATGGTCTACATCTTCAGCTGGTACTGATTCTATATTTAAGTATTTTGGTCTCATTGCCGCAGCATGCATAGCTACATCTTTAGCAACTTCAGTATTAGCACCATTAAGTACTACTAAAACACCAATTTTTCCACCCATATGGATGTAAGAACCAAATGTCTCATTATCACTTTTTTCAACTAATTCAAATCTTCTAAAACTAATCTTTTCACCAATTTTAGCAATTTTATTAGTTATTGTATCCTCTAAAGTTCCATCTTCTGTAGTTAATTTTAATGCATCTTCTACAGTGTTTACATTTGATTTAACTAATAAATTTGAAATTGTATTCATTAAATCTTTAAATTCATCATTCTTAGCAACAAAATCTGTTTCTGAATTTACTTCAATTATAACAGCTTTATTACCTTCTATAAGTATATTAACAAGTCCTTCAGCAGCTATTCTATCAGCCTTTTTAGCAGCTTTTGAAATACCTTTTTCTCTTAGCCATTCACTTGCTTTATCTAAGTTACCATCAGTTGCTTCTAAAGCTTTTTTACAATCAAGCATACCAGCACCAGTTAATTCTCTTAATTCTTTTACCATACTTGCAGTAATCATAAAAATCCTCCTTTAGCAACTATTTTAAACTTTTAATTAATTCATCTTTTTTCATCTTTGAATATCCTTCGATATTCTTTTCTTTTGCCAATTTTTTTAATTCAATAACTGTTAATTTATTTAAATCTACTTTTTCTTCGACTTCGGCTTTTTTAGATTTAACAGCTTTCTCTTTCTTTGGCTTATCTTCTTTTTTAGTTTCTTTTTCTTCTTTTACTTCTAATTCTTTATTTACATTTTCTTCTTCTAAATTCTCATTTTCTTTCTTAGGATGTACTCCTTTATCTTCTTCACTAATTAAGTCTACCATAGGGCATCCATAAACTTCTGCAACAGCATTATTTAATGCTCCCATAACAACTTTAACAGCACGTATTGCATCATCATTAGCAGGGATTACAAAATCAACATCATCTGGATCACAATTAGTATCTACTATACCAAATACAGGAATATGTAATCTTCTAGCTTCTTTAATAGCATTTATTTCCTTTCTTGGATCAACAATTATTAAAGCTTCAGGAACTTTCTTCATGTTTCTAATTCCACATAAATACTTATTCAATTTCTCATATTCTTTACGAATTTTAACTACTTCTTTCTTTGGTAATTGTTCAAATACACCATCTTTTTCCATTTTTTCAATTTCATCAAGACGATTTATTCTTTTTCTAATTGTTCTAAAATTAGTTAATGTTCCTCCTAACCATCTCTCATTTACATAGAACATATTTGTTCTTTCTGCTTCTTCTTTTGCAGCTTCTTGTGCTTGTTTTTTAGTTCCTACAAATAATACCTTTCCACCATTTTCACAAATCTTTTTGATTTCAGCATATGCTTCCTCTATTAATTTTTGTGTTTTTTGAAGATCAATAATGTAAATATCATCTCTTGCAGTAAAGATGTATTCTTTCATTTTTGGATTCCATCTTTTTGTTTGATGTCCAAAATGAACTCCAGCTTCTAATAAATAACTCATTGAAACTACTGTCATAAAATCTCTCCTTTCGTTTTTTCCTCTGAATACTTCTAAAAAATATCACCAATTTGGCACTAGATATTTAAATCCATATTCATGTGTTTTTAAAAAAGCCGAAATTATTATATCAAAATATATAATTTAATACAATATTTTATTAAAAAAAGAAGTGTTATTTCACTTCTAATTCTATTCTAAATCTTTGATTTTTATTAATTTTTAATGAATAATTAGTATCTTTTACTTTAATTGCTCTTTCAAATATATCATTTAATTCTCCATAATCTTTTACGTTAGAATCAGTTTTTATATATATTGCATATGTTCCTTTCCCTAAATCACTTAAATCTATATTATTTTTAAACCACGCTCTTACTTTAGAATAATTATCTGGCACTACCAAAGTTATATTGTATGCCCCATTATCTATATATCCCAAATCATACTCAAATCTCTCATATGTATTTATATTTTCAAATACAATTTTTCTATCTATTTCTTTATCTGTAGAATATATACCACCTACGTTAAATGATGAACCATATATATCTAATTTACCATCAACAATATCAATTGATTCATATTGATTAAACATATTATCTTTCGTAGGTGTATTTGCATCACTTATAAGTCCTTCATCTCTTATAAATAATTCTACTGGTATAGTTTTTAAATAATAATTAGTTCTAAATTGATATCCTCTATTATTATTTGTAAATTTTGATGCAATATCTACTGATAACATATTACTTAATATTTCTAAGGATTCATATTGTCCACTTCTTGCTCTTACATATAAAGAATAATTACCTTGTGGAATATCACTAAAATCTAAATTACCTGTAAACCATGAATATTCATTACTATATTTACTCACACTTGGTATTTGATATGGCATTTGCTTTGAATCTAAAATTCTATTAAGATTCTTTTCATAAGTTTTTCCATTTGTTTCATCTTTTAAAATTAAATCATATTTTATATTTCTATCTTTAGTATTATTTAAATCACTTATAGCAAGGTATCCAGTCAATTTAACTAATTTTTCACTACTTACACTTAACTCCTGTAATCCAAACAAACCAGCTTTTTTTGTATATACTTTTTTTACATTTTCATCCATAAGTGTAATATATGATGAATGAACATATCCATAATTATTATCTCTATTATATAAATTATCTGCTTTGGATACTTGTATTACATCAGTTCTATCATCATTTAATAAAGCATCTGTCTGTATTTTATACCAAATATCACTATTATTTATCTTCTCACCTTTTACTTTTTCCAATATAATAACTGGAATATTGGTAACCTTGTGAGCTTTTGATTCAAGTGAATAAAGTTCTATAGATTTTGTTGAAGCTTCTTTCATAACCTTTACACTATCATCAGATATTTTTACACCTATTGTGTATTTATTAAAATCTTTATAATCTGCATATGCATCTAAACTTCTATACATAGATGCTATTTTCTCGCCCCAATATGGATCTGAAGCATACTTTACATTTATTCCACTATTCTTATTTCCCAAGTGACTGCCATGATAGTTCCCAGAATAATCTTTTGTTTCAGCAAATAAAGTATTTATGTAGTAATATGCATGTCTATATATACCATCAGCTACTGTATTATATCCATTGGCAGATGTCATAACACTAGAATCATATGCACTATGCCCAAATAGATTGTTTTTTGTCCTTGCAAGAGCACTGGTTCCCCAACCGCTTTCATTAATAGCAGTTGAAATAGAAATAGCTGCATTTACTCCATATTTATTCTGGGCATCAATAAATGTTAACTCTTCACCATATAACGCTGATTTTTCCTTTGAATTATAACCTCTTGACTCTAAAAAGTTTTTAATATCATCAGATGTTATATTTGAATTAGTTCTTATTGGTGAATACATATAATAATTATAATATGGTATTACATTGACAGCTTTTTCACTACTATCACTCTTATAATCTAATAGCATATTTTCCAATGTTGTATAAAAATAATTACCATCAAAACTATAATATTTTATTATTTCTCCATTTTCATCTTTTGATTTTAATGAAGTTGGTGCTTGACCTAAATTTATGTATGTTGAATAGCAATTGCTTGCTGTTATTTTCTTTGATAATCTATGTACTAAATCCCCATTATCATTTACATAATAATAGCTAGGACTTCTAACCATTGTAATTGGTACTACTTCATATCCATTATATTTTTTGCCATTTAAAGACAATAGTGAGTTAATCCAACCAGTTACACCAGATATTTTCATATTAATTCTAGAAGTGCCATTATTATAATCTATAAACGCTGCATCTACTCCTCCAAATGCACCATGTCCATTTATATAAGTATATGAACTATTATTAGTAGCAGTAGTATAAACTAGTGATATAGTCATTGTAGTATTAGTAGTATTTAAGTCTACCAAAGCATATTCACTATTTAATACCTTATCTACATAATTACCTTTTTCATCTTTTCGCTTGCCTATTATTGCTAAAACTTTATCTTTTTCACTCTTTAACTCATGCATATATTTTAATGCATCATCATATGATTCAAAAGTCTTTAAATATTCAACATTTGATTCATCATAAACTATAGTAGATACATTATCACACTTTGTATTTGATTTATTGTCTTTTATATATACGACTTGATATCCTTCACTACCAAATTTATAATTTACTTCTGCAAAAACAGTTACAAGAGGTGTAAAAAAATCAAATAAAACACATATCAACAAAATATATGCTATTTTCTTCATAAAATACACCTCCATATCATATATATTATAACATTCAATACATAAAATGTGATATTTGTAAACATATTTTTACATATTAAGTGTAAATTATACAATAATATTTTTAATATTGAGTTAATAATAAAATTAAGATATAATTATATAAGTTATTGGAGGCATTATGAAAAAAATATTAAAAAGACTTAAGAAAAAACCAATATTAATTTTTACTTCTATATTTTTTTGTTTGTTTTTAATGAGTTCAATATGTTTACTATACTCTATTTTAAGAGTTGCGAATATAGAAAACACTCTAAGATATTTAGTAAGTGGTATATTAATATTACTTATAATGTATTTTTTCTTTGGAATGATAAAAATTATATTTAAAGGAAAAAATGCTGGCATAATTATGTATGACATTATTTTTATTCTACTTTTTGTAATAACAGCTTATTTAACAACTACCATAAGTGGAATATATAATTCTATTTCTAGAATGTATAGAGATAATTACAAATACTCAGTTAGTTTAATTACATTATCAAAAAGTGATATAAATGATATTAAAAACTTTAAGGATTTAAAAATTGCTATCTCAAATGTAGAAAATAGTAGTGAATTAAATGAGGTATCTAATTCAATCATCACAGAAAATAAATTAAATGAGTCAAATACAATAGTAGAATATGATAATAATACTACTATGTTGAATGATTTATATAATAAAAAAGTGGATGCTGTTATGTTACCTTCTAACTATGTATCAATATATGAGTCTATAGATGATTATAAAGATATTAAAGAAGATACAAAAGAAATTATTAGTAAATCAAAAACAGTAAAAAAAGAAAATGTTACATCTAAGAAAAATGAATCCGAACCATTTACTTTACTTATTTTTGGAATGGATTCTACAATAAAGGACATATCTACAGTAACTTCTTTTAATGCGGATTCACTAATACTTATAACTTTTAATCCTAAAACATATAATTCTACTATATTAAGCATACCTAGAGATACTTATGTACCTATAACATGTATAAACAATTCTCCTGAAAGTAAAATAACTCATTCTGGATGGAGAGGAGAATCCTGTGTAATAAAGACAATAGAAGATTGGATGAATATAAAAGTAGATTATTACTTAAAAGTAAATTTCACTGCTGTTGTTAATTTAGTAGATGAAATTGGTGGAATAAAAGTTAATGTGCCATATAGTTTTTGTGAACAAAATTCTAATAGACAATGGGGTGCAAATACTGTTTATGTAAAAAAAGGTGAACAAACATTAAATGGTGAGCAAGCTTTAGCATTAGCAAGAAATAGACATCCTAACCCAAAATGTGGTGCAGAATGGGCTAATTACCAATCTAATGATTTAGTAAGAGGAGATAATCAGCAATTAATTCTTAATGCAATAACAAATAAACTAGTTAAGAATCTATCAATCGATAAAATTCGTTCAATACTTGATATTATTGGTACAAATGTCGATACAAATATGCATATAAATGAAATCACTAGTTACTATAATACAGCTAAACAACTTGCATTTGATAATGAAAATATTATAAATTTTGAAAAACTTCAATTAAGTACATATGGTAAAAGTTTATATGATCCATTACTTAATATGAATGGAATGTCAATGCAAATATATTATAAAGATAGTTTTAATCAAGTAGTAAAAGAAATGAAAGTTAATCTTGGATTAGAAGAACCAGAATTAATTACTACATTCTCTTTTTCAATAAATAATCCTTACAAAGAAACTATTATTGGAAAAGGAACATTCAATCAAGCTGATATACAAACGGTACCTTACTTTAGAGGTAAAAATATATCAGAATTACAATATTGGGCAAATGCAAATGGTATCAATTTAAATATTACATATCAAGATACAAATGAGCAACTTGATAATACAATAATTAATCAAGGTGTTCCATCTACATATAGAATGGATAAACTAGACAAATCAAATACATATACTGTAATTGTAGCAAGAAATATAAGTGGTACTATAGAAAATAGTTCTGATATAAATGAATAAAGAGTTCTAATTGAACTCTTTTTTACTTATATCTTTTTATTTTTGATTTTATTTCATAACTTGACAAATCCACATTATTACTATTTGCAATATCTAATAACTCTTCGGGAGTTGCATTCTCTACTCTACTTACATCTAAAAATGCAACTGGATAAAAAGGAGTAGCGCTACCATAATAATCCATTAAATCTCTTTTTAATTTATCACCATCTATAATCATTTTAATCACCTCTATATTTCAAATATAATTTCATTAAAATATAATTTATTACATATGTTATTGAAAATATAATTATAAACCATAAAATTGATATATATATTGGCTGTTTATATACATATAAGAATGGGTATGGCCCTTCTAATACCTTAAATATATTTAATATTATTAATACTACTGCATATACAGATGTAGCTAAAACACTATATAAATAATCTTTTTTATATACATTAATATTATCAAAAAATATTAATGTTATAAATGAAAATGTTGGACATAATAAATGATGATATAATAATGGACCTGTAAATAGCATATAATCATAATTAAAATTATGCATAGGTGATAATATAAATATTACTACCAAAAAAGTTAACATAAGACATGTAGTACTAACATATTTAAATATTTCTAACCATCTAGGTATTTTTTTATTAAATAATAAATATATTAAAAATATTAATGATGAAATAAGAGCTAGCAAATTACTATCTTCTGTATAATATTGTATTGCTACTGTATGTATTTGTTTATATGTAATAATAAATGCTATTATTTCCATAATTACTATTAATATATTAAATGATATAGCATACTTCCTTTTCATTTTTTTACCCCACTTAAATATATCTTTTTAACAAAAGCACCTCTTTTTTCTCTTTTACTATCACAAGTATTAATTATATCTTCTAATGATTTATTCTCTAATTTTGCAAGTGCTATCATTACTTCCAACATATCAGCTAATTCTTCAATTCTATCAGTTCCAGTAGATGATAAAACTTCTTCTAATTCTTCTTTTAATTTCTTTTCTAATTCTAATTTATATTCCTCATTAGATAATATCCTTGTAATTGGAATTTCTCCGTTATTTTCGATTATTTCAGGTATTTTATCTCTTACTAATTTGTTATAACTCATAACATCACCAATTTAATTTTACCATTAAAATTATAAAGTTACAAATTACTTTATATTTTCTTCTTCTTTTATTAAAGCAGCATTCACGTAATCAGTTGCAATTCTCAATATTTGCTCTTTTGTAAAATTATATTTATTATTTGAATTTGGTTGTATATCAAAATATGATAAGCATGTTTCAAAGCATATACCACTATATACATATTTCATTGAAATATCTATACTTAATCCTTCACTTACTTCAATTTTTTTATTATTGGGAAAATTAACATATACTTTCCCATCTATGTCTAATAATATATAAACTTTTCGAGTATAGTCTTCTTCACCATCTATTACTATTCTTGTAGGATTTATAAAATTAATATTTGGTTTTAATACTCCATCATCACTTTGTTCATAATTAGATACTACAGCTGGAAGAACTGGCGTAAGGTCTATTAATGTTAATTCTATATTCTCTTGAGATAAGAATTCATCTAAAAAACTATTTGTTACTATATTACAGCCATCTAAATATTCTTCATATGGCAATGATACATAATTTCCTATTATTATTCCTTTTTCATATATGGTTTTATCTTCATTAACAATTTTATATGCAAATTCTCCATCTTTATCTTTACCAATAAGTAATATAACATTATCACTTAGTTTTTCATTATATACATTCATTCCATTTACTAATGTAAAGGCATTAGGATACTTAGATAGTTCTCTTATATTAGAAAGTTCCATATAACCTTCTATGTTCTCTTTAGTTAATTTTTCACTAGATTTAATATTATAAAAATATTCTATCATTTTATCATATTCATCATCTGTAAACCAATAAGTATTAAATACTTGTTTATTTGTTTCTAACATAAATTTACCATCGGCACCTACACATTCTATATTTACTTTATATGGTGAGGCAATGATTGTCTTTGCAAATTTTGAATCTAAATATCTATATTTTTTATATGTGAAAATGCTATCATCCTCATTAGTAGAAAAGTAATATACACCATCTTTTTCTACTATACTTTTAATACTTCTTATTAATTCTAATTCTTCTAATGTAAAATTTCCTTTATCTGCTATTACATAATCAAACTTATTTTTATACTTTATCCAATATTTGTTTTTTAAATCTCCATTTCTAAAAAATATAGATTCAAAGGTTCTATACAACCACGTAAGTTCTGTATAATCATCTGTTTCATTTATTATCATATCAAACATCTTATCTAATAAAATTTGTTGTTGATCTTCAGGCAAATTTGCTATAAAACCAGCTATATTTCTATCATATAATACATTTGATAAAAACATATCATGAACAAACTTTTTAGAATATACATCTCTATTATTTGATATTCCAATTATTAAATCTTCTTTAAAATCATTATCCGTTGGTATAAGTATATACGAACCTTCAAGTTCTTTCTCAGTACCATCATAATCTAAATATTTATTATCACTTGATAAATACACATTATTATTTATCAATACTAAATGATCTATATTTTTTATTATATGTATTGAATTTTCATTTATATATCCTTGTAATTTTAAAGCTTCAATATATAGTTCAAAATATTTTTTGCGCACATTTTCATTATTATCGGTTAATTTCATAAATTCTCTAAAAGACTCAAATAAATCATTTGTATTAATATTAGCAATTGCTATTTTAAATAATTCATTTAAAATATCATCCTCATTACTTAATACCATATTATAATTACCCAAATTTATAGCTGTATCTGTACTAGTTTGAAAAAAATCTATAATATAATCTATATCAACATCCTTATACTTCTCTTTCAATTCATCAATTAAAGCTGTAACACCATATTCATTATAGATATGATAATCAAATTTATCCGTATTATAAATAAAATAATCTAATATTAATCCCTCTAAATAATATGAATAATTATATGAATATGATATTCCAGCAACTTTATTAGTCATTGCTTCTTTCAGAAAATCACCCTCAAGATCACATATAATCACATAATCAATACCTACTCTTCTAACCAAACTATGTGAACAATGAACAATTTCATGTGCAATTACAAAATCATCTGCATCATCTACTGCTCTTATATAATTATTTCTACTATCATAATATCCTGCTATATGTTGATGTGTTTCCTCATACAAACTATCCTGAGAAACATATTCTATTCTTAAACTTCCAATATTTTCATAAAATACTCTAAGATTCATGTCTGGATCTAATTTTAACATATCATCTAATACTTTTAAAGCAATTGTTCTTTCTCTTTCACCTAAATTCTCATTACTATTTATTGCTTTTATAACATCAGCTTTTGTAATTTCATGCTCAAATTTACTTGAATAATAAATTTGAGATTCAGAGTAATTTCTAGATAATGCTTTTGCTTGTGGAACAAGTATAAAAGGAGAAATAACTAGTATTCCTAATGAAATAGCAGTTTGTAAATCAATTGTTTTGTTTTTATATTTAACCTTCTCATCATAATTATATTTTTTAACATATGAAATCAAAGGATCTTTTTCATTATATATCTTATTTAAAAATTTAAAATCTTCTATTGTTGGATATGCATATTTTCCGCTTGATAATACTTCTAAAAAAGTTCTTCGATGACTATTATCAACTAAAATTAAAAAATTTTTATTATTATAATTTATAGTAAACAGCTTTTTAAACATTCATATCACCTACTATAATAAGTATATCATTTTAATCAAAATAAAAAAAGGATTTTCATCCTTTTATACACAAGTATATCCACCATCTACAGGAAGTATTACTCCTGTTACATAACTTGCTTCATCACTTGCTAAGAATATAGCACTTGCATTAAGTTCTCCTTCTTTACCATATCTTTTCAATGGTACATGAGTTTTAGCAAATTCTTGGAATCTTTCTGTATCTAATACTGCTGTTGTAAGTTCTGTATAAAAATATCCAGGACATATAGCATTTACTGTAATATTATATTTTGCAAGTTCTGCTGCTGCTGCTCTCGTAAAGTTTACTACTCCACCTTTACTTGAATGATATGCTATAGTAGGTATTTCATCATTCCCCACAAGTCCATACATACTTGCTATATTTATTACTCTACCATAATTATTCTTTTTCATTAATCCAGCAAATGCTCTTGTCATTTTAAATACTGATGTTTGATCAGTAGCAATGGTAAAATCCCACTCATCATCAGTCATTTCTAGCACTCCTGCATCCTTAGAACTACCTGCACAATTAACTAATATATCTACTTTACCAAATCTTTCTTCAGATAACCTAGCAGCATTATTAATATCTTCTGTAGATGTTACATCACATTTTACTGGTAATACTTCTACTCCTAATTTTTCTAATTCTACTTTTAATTCCTCTAATCTTTCAATTCTTCTTGCAAGTAATACTAGATTAGCACCTTGATTTGCAAACGCATAACTCATTTGTTTCCCTAATCCTGAACTTGCACCGCTTATAACAGCAACTCTTCCTTTTAAATTAAACATACATCCTCCTACTTCAATAACTCTATTAATTCATTTTTAGATTTTAATCCAACTATTTTATTTTTTAATTTGCCTTCTTCAAATATCAGTAATGTTGGTATAGACATTATTCCATATTCCATACTCACATTTTCTGCTTCATCTACATCTAATTTATAAAACTTATAATTAGTTACTTCATTAGAAATATCATCTAATACCGGTGAAAGCATCCTGCAAGGTCCACACCAAGTAGCAAAGCAATCTACTAATACTTTATCTCCTTTTATTTTTTCATTAAATTCACTCTCTTTAATTTGCACTACCATTATATCATCTCCTTTATGCATATAGTTGCAGCAATACTACCATCTGATACAGCAGTTGTAAGCTGTCTTAAATCTTTTTTTCTAACATCACCAGCTACATAAATATCTTTATTAGTAGTATGTACTCCATCAATTGATTTTATATACCCATCTTCTAATTCTATTATATTAGAAAATATATCATTATTTGGTACTTGTCCTATAGCAATAAATAAACCTGCTATCTCTATTTTCTTGCCAGTATCTAATTCTATACCTTCTAATTTATCCACTCCATTTAATTTAATAACATTACTATTTGTAATTATTTCTATATTACTCTTATTTTTTATTTCATCTAAATACCTTATCTCACCCTTAAAAGTATCTCTTCTATGTATCAAGTATACTCTTTCACATATATTAGATAAATATAATGCATCTTCTAATGCCGTATTACCACCACCAATTACAGCAACAATTTTATTTTTATAAAAATTACCATCACAAGTAGCACAATAACTAACACCTTTACCAATATATTCATCTTCTATACCTAATTTCTTATTAACTACACCTGTAGCAATAATAATCTTTTTACATTCATAAGAATTATTATTAGTTATTACTTTATTACCTTCTATACCTATTACTTTCTCATTCTTATAATCTACTCCTAATTCTTTAATTTGATTAAATAAATTAGTTGCGAAATCAAAACCACTAATATTAGGTATACCTGGATAGTTTTCTACTAAGTTAGAATTTATGATTTGACCTCCATATACTTTTTCTTCTAATAGTAATACTTTTTTATTAGCTCTTAGTAAATATAAAGCACTAGTCATTCCAGCAGGTCCTGCTCCTATAATTATTACATCATACATTATATATACCTCCTATATTTATTTTACTACAAATATTGTAAATATTTAATAACTAAGTTATTCTTTTTGGTATTATTTACAATATCAATGTATTTATATTTACCATATCTTTTAATACTAAAAATATCATTTTCTTTTAATATATATGAATTTTTAGTTAATACTTCATGATTTAATAATACTTCTTTATTTTTAATCTTATTTATTACTTCTTCTCTATTAATTTTAATAATTCTAGATATAACTGTATCTATTCTAAGACTTGATACTATTGTTTCTAATTCTTTATATTTTCTTTCATAATTTTCTAATAATGTTAAATCTATTTCCTCTAATAATACTTTAGTATTACCTATAATATTTAAATTATTTTTAATAAAATCACTTAAATCACTAATAATATAAAAATAATAATTATCATTATCTATAATTATATCTCCTAAATAACTACTAGATATATTTAGACTTAATATTGCTCCTAATATATCCTGGTGTCTTAATTTAGAATATGATTTGATTTTAAACAAAGTTACTTTAGGTATACTTTTTACATATAATATAACTTTTTCAGAATCTTTATATGGATAATATACATTATAATCTTTCTTCTTTAGTTTGCTTGCTACAAGTTTAAATTCATTTACATCTAAAAATAATGTATTTTTACCATTAAGAATCTTTTCAACACTATTGTCTATCTTATAAATATCTTTTCTCATATTACTTAATTCTTTCTTTAATTATATCATCATTATTTAATTCTCCAATTAATAGTGATGAATTAGGATTATGTCTTTCAATATTATTTTTTACACTTTTCTCATCATAATTTGCATAACAATACTTACAAAAATGCTTACAAGTATTATACATTCCTATATCTACCATTTGCACACAATTACATTTTCTTGCACTCCAATTTGGATATTTTTTACCTGTAAGTATATATGCAAGTTCATGAGACAAACATTCTCCTACTTTAAAACCATATTCACTCAAATTTCTATCTTCAAAACATGTTTGTACAGTCATATTATACTTAGCAGCACTTTTACTAAAAGATAAGCCTATTTCTCTATAATCATTTTCAGTAAAATCTCTACACTTAATATATTTCATGTTATTTCTTACATTTTTATAGTCATCTATAAAAGATACTATTATGTTTTTTACATATCCATTCAATAACATACACATTCTTTCAAACATTTTTTTATGATAAGAAATATTATATTTGTCACTTATAAATATTGGATCATATCTAATATATAAATTATCTATTCCTATTATATTTGATATCTTCTTTATATCTTCTATTATTTCTTTTTTATTAGGTACATTAGGTTCTATATCTTTTAAGTATGGTGTTAATGTTACATGAAATACTATTGGTTTATTTATTTCTTTAAGATATGGAATAATTGGTTTTGGATTCTTTGTACAAAACATTATTAAATCGACATTAGAGAAATTAATTCTACTTACTAGCTTAGGATTAAATGGATTTCTAACATCTATAAATCCTTCATGATATCTATTCATAAACCAAGGAGTGTAGAATGCTACTACATCAGTTCTTCCACTAACCATTAATATCATAAAACCACCAATTAAATTATAACATAAAAGTAGAGTATTACTCTACTTT
>JAEEGL013316445.1_pt1 | contig 32382 bp, 21 predicted proteins | sample 9134231 | NCBI WGS metagenome assembly JAEEGL01 (sample SAMN16246548, study PRJNA631951) | gut metagenome | biome: gut microbiome; feature: rumen; material: fiber-attached | host: Bos | place: Iran: Karaj | collected 2018-10 | reverse complement strand
TAAATCCATGTAATCCGTGCCAATTTATTCTAATGACCGAGTTGTGTTTGTCATTACTAAAACCAAAGGCACTGATATAGCAGTTGACCTATTTGTACGCTCTTTCTACACGTTTCTGGGGCAACCGATGCCTACGGCATCCACTTCATTTACAAAGATGTGTAGAAGGCCATGTAGGACGACGGTGTAATTAATTCAGGTCAACTTCTATGTTATTGATTAAGTTTATTGACGAGATAATTTAATCCTTCACTTCTAGTGTATATGTCTGTGTATCAGAAGAATGTGGTGAAGGGTTCGTTTCGTATGTCCTGCCCTTGGTGAACGGGTGGCTTCTGGGTGTTTGACAAGGGGCTGTTGCTATCATTATTTCTGTCCTTAACTGAAAAATATCCTGCATACCCTGCACATCCTGCACGTGCAGGGTATGCAGGATGTTTTTCGTTTATTCTCGGGTTTTGCGATTCTATTCTCGGGTTTTGTGATTCTATTCTCGGGATTTACGATTCTATTCTCGGGAATTAGTCTCGTAAGTCATAGGTTTACGCCTCGTAAATGGCATACTTACAACCTGTAAATGGCATACTTACGACCCGTAAACGGCATACTTACGACTCGTAAATGGCATACTTACGACCCGTAAATGGCATACTTACGACCCAATGCCATAGGCATCGGCTGTGCCCTCAATGGCGAGAAAACACAATTGGGTTGACCAAAAGAACCCTTCACCGTAACTGCCTGGTACATAATTATATACGTCGAAAGTGAAAGTTTTAATGATTTTGCCCAAAAACTATTATAAGTTGTCGCGTACCTAAAGGCACGCTCGTCACTACAACCCTCAAATACCAGCCATTCTTGCGTCCCGTTGGTAGCAAGCGACAAGGTCGAGCGGAAATGGCTGGCTACGAAAATCTGATGCAAAAAAAATCCCGCTCTTGGTTTGAGCGGGAAACATGTTGCCGGCCAGAAACATGTCAGCGGCTTGGAAAAGCGACGTGGGCGTAAATTAGCACCGACATCCCAAACCATCACGCAAGTTATCCGAGATATTTCATCAGCACGCGGGCATAGCCACTGTCGCGAAGCTTAGCAATGCTCTTCTCGCGAATCTGGCGCACACGCTCGCGGGTGAGCCCCATCTCGGTGCCAATCTCCTCAAGGCCTTTCTCGTGGCAGCCAATACCGTAGCACTCCTTGACGATGCGCAGCTCACGATCCTTGAGGACCTTGCTCAACACATTGTCGAGGTCGCTGGTAAGCGACTCGAAATCAACCTGACGGTCAGTACGCGAGTCGTCGCCCGAAGCCAGCAGGTCGGCCATGGAGTTGTCGTCATCGTCGCCAAAGGGGGCATCGATACTCATGTGGTGGGAGTCGGCCTTCATCGACTGCTCGATCTTCTCGTCGTCGACACCTGTAAGCTCGGCAAGCTCCAGCACCGAGGGTCGACGCTGGTGCTCCTGCTCGAAGCGGTTGATTTCCTGATTGATTTTGCTCAGCGCACCACTCTGGTTCAAGGGCAGTCGCACGATGCGGCTCTGCTCGGCAATAGCCTGCAGGATGCTCTGGCGAATCCACCAGACGGCATACGAAATGAACTTGAAGCCACGGGTCTCGTCGAACTTCTCGGCAGCCTTGATCAGGCCGATGTTGCCCTCGTCGATAAGGTCGGTAAGCGAGAGTCCCTGATGCTGATACTGCTTGGCGACACTGACCACAAAACGCAGATTGGCACTAACGAGTTTCTCCTTGGCACGCTCGCCCTCGAGTCCGCCACGACGGACGGCCTGTGCCAGCTCGATTTCCTCGTCGACAGTCACGAGTGGCTGACGGCCAATTTCTACCAAATACTTGTCGAGCGCCTCGCTCGAACGGTTCGTAATGCTCTTCTGAATTTTTAGTTGTCTCATATCCTACTGTCCGAAAAGGGGTGCAAAGTTACAATTTTCCTACGGAAAAAACGAATGTATGGGTACAACAATTAACCTTTTTTATTGTACAGATACCTATATATAAGGTTTTTTAAACCTAAAGGTGGCCATTGCGGAAGATTTTTCTCAAAAACAGTCAGTTTTGGTTTTGCGTGCTTTTTCGTACCTCTGACCTACGGTCGAAAGTACTCACGCTCGAAAAAACTCAAAAAAGTTTTGGTTTTTTGCTCGCTTATTCGTACCTCTGACCTACGGTCTAAAGTACTCACGCTCGAAAAAACTCAAAAAAATTTTGGTTTTTTGCTCGCTTATTCGTACCTCTGACCTGCGGTCGAAAGTACTCACGCTCGAAAAAACTCAAAAAAGTTTTGGTTTTTTGCTCGCTTATTCGTACCTTTGCACCCATGTTTCAAAAAATGGAGTACCGACTGCCGGCAGAATGGGAGCCTCAGAGCGGTGTGCAGCTGACATGGCCGCACGCCAATACCGACTGGGCACCGATGCTCGACGACATCTTAGAAACCTACCGTGAGATGGCCCGCGAGATAGAAAAACGCGAGCAGCTGCTCATCGTAGGGCCACCCACCAACGACACATGGGCACGCGACCACGGGTTCATCACGCTGGTGAGTAGCCCATCGCCTGACCAATCGTCAAAAGTCAGTTCACCAAACAGTGAACCGTCTAATCGCAAATTACTCGATTTCTGCTTCAACGGCTGGGGCGAGAAGTTTCCTGCCGACCTCGACAATGCCATCAACCGACGGCTCTATGAAGAGGGCCGTCTGCAGGGTGAATATGTCGACCATCTGGACTTCGTACTCGAAGGCGGTTCGATTGAGAGCGACGGTCGTGGCACCATCTTCACCACCTCTGCCTGCCTGCTGGCACCACACCGCAACCAGCCGTTGACACGCCAGCAGATAGAGGAGCGCCTGAAAGACTACCTCTGCGCCAAGCGCGTGCTGTGGATAGACCACGGCCATCTGACAGGTGACGACACCGACGGCCACATTGACACGCTGGTGCGCGTGGCACCTGACGACACCCTGCTCTACGTGGGTTGCGACGATCCCGATGACGAGCAGTACGACGACTTGCGACGCATGGAGGAGCAGCTTCGCACCTTCCGCACACTGGACGGCCGGCCATACCGCCTGCTGCGCCTGCCACTGCCCCACCCCATCTACGACCAATCGCCGGACGATGTGAGCGGGAGCCAGCAGCAAGAGCGGCTGCCTGCCACCTACGCGAACTTCCTGGTCGTGAATGGCGCCGTACTCTGCCCCACCTACGGGCAGCCTGACCGCGACGCTGAGGCGTTGCGCATCATCGGCGAAGCTTTCCCTGGCCGCGAGATGGTAGGCATCGACTGCCAGAGCGTGATACGGCAGCACGGCTCGCTCCACTGCTGCACCATGCAGTTCCCAGAAGGCACGATGCAACAAATTGAGAATTGAAGATTGATAATTGATAACGAAATGAAAATCGGACTTATCCAGCAGCATAACACGGCTGACATTGCCGACAACATTGCTCGGCTGAGCAACGCCATACGTGACGTGGCCCACAAGGGGGCAGAGCTCGTCGTACTGCAGGAACTGCACAACGCGCTCTACTTCTGCCAGACGGAGGACGTGGACATGTTTGACCTCGCGGAGCCTATACCAGGCCCGTCGACAGAGCACTACGGACAGCTGGCACGCGAGCTGGGCATCGTACTGGTAACCTCGCTCTTTGAGCGGCGCGCAGCTGGCCTCTACCACAACACCGCCGTGGTGCTTGAGCGCGACGGTTCCATAGCTGGTCGTTACCGCAAGATGCACATCCCTGACGACCCTGCCTACTACGAGAAGTTCTACTTCACGCCTGGCGACCTGGGGTTCCACCCCATCCAGACAAGCGTTGGGCGACTCGGTCTGATGGTCTGCTGGGACCAGTGGTATCCCGAGGCTGCACGTCTCATGGCCTTGCAGGGCGCCGAGATGCTCATCTACCCCACAGCCATCGGCTACGACCCCAACGACACTGAGGCCGAACAGCAGCGACAGCGCATGGCTTGGCAGACAGTGATGCGCGGCCATGCCGTCGCCAACGGTCTGCCTGTAGTGGCCGTCAACCGCGTAGGCATAGAGGAAGCCGTGAAGGGCTCTACCCGCATCGAGTTCTGGGGCACATCGTTCGTCTGCGGCTCACAAGGCGAACTGCTGTATGAGGCGCCAACCGACAACGAGACGACGGCCCTGATCGACGTTGACCTTGGGCGCTGCGAGCGCGTGCGCCGCTGGTGGCCCTTCCTCCGCGACCGTCGCATCGACAGCTATGGCGACATTACTAAACGGTTTATAGATTGACAATTGAAGATAAAAAGAAAAAGGTAATAATATGAGCAGCAAAAAACTCGTGGCACTTGTAGCCACCTTATTATTAACGTTGAACCTCGGCGCGCAGGAGTACACGTCGACCTACGATTTCATCCTGAAAGACTCCACCGTGCAAACCACCGTGGACGACAGTCAGCAAAAGAAGGTCAAGAAGCCCAAGCTTCCAAAGAACGAGCGCCAGGCTGCAAAGGCCGCCAAGGAAGAGGAGGAGCGCCAGTATCGCGAATGGCGCCGAGAGCAGCGACTGAAGGAGGCCCGCCTGAGGGACACCCTCAAGGAGGAGGCTCGCCAGAACCGCGAATGGCTGGAGATCGCTGAGCGCGAGGCCCGCATGGAGCAGGCCCAGCTGCGGAAGTCGATGAAAAGCCCGTCGTCGAAGCGTGTCGAAGGCCATGTGGAGTGCGACTTCCTGAGCCAGTACTTATGGCGCGGCATCGAGAAGGGCGGCATCAGCATCCAGCCACGCGCCCGTGTGGAATGGCGCGGACTGTCGCTACAGCTTAGTGGCAGCACAGGCTTGGAGAGCAAGGACAACAAGGAGATCAACGCCACCATCGGATACCATCTGGGCGGTTTCAACATCGGGGTCACCGACTACTGGACGTCTGGACAGGACTACAAGGGTCGCGACCTCTACTTCTACTTCGACCCGCAGGCAACGGCCCACCAGGTGGAGGCCAACCTCGGATTCTCGTGCCCGTACTTCTCGTTGCAGGGCTACACCATGTTGGTGGGCCGCGACTTCAAGTACGACTCGGTGCTCGACGCCCTCTACAACGTCAATGGTAAGCGCGCCTACTCCACCTATGTCGAGCTGAACATTCCGTTCTACATGGGCGGTCTCGACTGGGACCTCACGGGCGGTGTCACTCCCTTCGAAAGTGCCGGAAAGCCCGTTAACACCGACGATGGCATCGTGCGCGAATACTTCTATGCCAAAGGTTTCGCCTGTGTCAAAGCATCGCTACGCGCCACAAAGAACTTCGAGCTGGGCGACATCAAGATGCCTATCTTCGCCGAGATTCACACCAACCCCTACATGCAGAAGGCATGGCTCGTCGTCGGCGTACGCGTGCTGCCCTTTAAGTAATATTCCTGATTTCAGAACAACACAATGACAACTAACCTCAGATTTCAAGTCGTCGAGGAGGCTTTCAAGAAGAAGCCACTGAACACCAAGCTTCAGGAGCCGGCGGAACGGCCGGCGGACTATTTTGGCAAGTACGTCTTCAACCGCCAGAAGATGTTCAAATATCTGCCTGCCGACACTTACCATAAACTGGTCGACGTCATCGACAATGGTGCACGTCTCGACCTGACCATCGCTGACGACGTGGCCGCCGCCATGAAGCAGTGGGCACAGGAGATGGGCGCCACACACTACACCCACTGGTTCCAGCCTCTCACCGAGGGCACTGCCGAAAAGCACGACGCCTTTATTGAGTACGACGGCAAGGGTGGCATGATCGAGACCTTCAGCGGCAAGCTGCTCGTTCAGCAGGAGCCCGACGCCAGCAGCTTCCCCAGTGGCGGCATCCGCAACACTTTCGAGGCACGTGGCTACTCGGCATGGGACCCCACGTCGCCCGTCTTCATCATCGACGACACACTTTGTATTCCCACCATATTTATATCCTACACGGGCGAGTCGCTCGACTACAAGGCGCCGCTGCTGCGCTCCCTCCACGCCGTCGACCGTGCCGCCACTGACGTCTGCCGTCTGTTCTACGACGACGTCACCAAGGTGCGCGTCAACCTCGGCTGGGAGCAGGAGTACTTCCTCGTCGACGAGGGTCTCTACTCCGCCCGTCCTGATCTGATGCTCACCGGCCGAACGCTGATGGGCCATGAGAGTGCCAAGAACCAGCAGATGGACGACCATTACTTCGGCACCATCCCCGACCGTGTGCAGGCCTTCATGAAGGACCTCGAGCAGCAGGCACTGATGCTGGCCATTCCCTGCAAGACTCGCCATAACGAGGTGGCGCCCAACCAGTTTGAGCTTGCGCCCATCTACGAGGAGTGCAACCTTGCCGTCGACCACAACATGCTGCTCATGTCGCTCATGAAACGTATTGCACGCAAGCACGGCTTCCGTGTGCTGCTCCACGAGAAGCCTTTCGACGGCATCAACGGCTCAGGCAAGCACAACAACTGGAGTCTCACCGCTGAGCACGCACCACTGGCCATGAGTCAGAAAGGCGCCAATGGCGGAGCGAGGACGATGGGAACTTCCACCCTGCTGCACGCGCCAGCAAAGGTGAACCCTGCCGACCCTGAGGGCGCGGCCACGGAGACGCTGCGCTTCGTGACCTTCATCGTCGAGACCCTCATGGCTGTCTACCGCCATAATGGTCTACTGAAAGCTTCCATCATGAGTGCCACCAACGCCCACCGCCTCGGCGGCAACGAGGCACCGCCAGCCATTATCTCCAGTTTTCTGGGGACACAGCTGACTGAGCTGCTCGACCGCATTGAGAAGTCGGACGCCGACAGTCTCTTCACTATGAACGGTAAGCAGGGTTTGGAGATTGACATCCCGCAGATTCCTGATCTCATCATCGACAACACCGACCGCAACCGCACGTCGCCCTTCGCATTCACAGGCAACCGCTTCGAGTTCCGTGCGCCTGGCAGCAGCATCAACTGCGCATCGGCCATGATTGCCCTCAACGCTGCCATGGCCGAAGCGCTCACCGACTTCCGTCAGCGCGTCGACGAGCGCATCGCTCAATACACCGGCCAGCCACGCTATGCCGAGGGAACTGGGCACACCGCCAAGTTCCACGCCATTGTCGACGTGCTGCGCGAGGACATCAAGACGTGCAAGCCTGTGCGCTTCGACGGCAACGGCTACAGCGAGGAGTGGGTGCGCGAGGCAGAGCGCCGCGGACTCGACACCTCAAAGTCGTGCCCCGTCATCATCGAGCACTACCTCGACGACACGTCTATCAGCATGTTCGAGCGCACCAAGGTGATGACACGTAAGGAGCTGGAGGCACGCAACGAGGTGAAATGGGAGATGTACGTCAAGACCGTGCAGATTGAGGCGCGCGTGCTCGGCGACCTCGCCATGAACCAAATCATTCCCGTCGCCACCCACTACCAGAGCCAGCTCATCAAGAACGTGCAGGGCATGGCCAGCGTATTCCCCACCGAGAAGGCGCAGCGGCTGTCGGCACGCAACATGAAGCTCATCGAGGAGATTGCTGAGCGCACAGAGCGCATCGAGCAGTTCGTCGAAGAGCTCACCGATGCCCGCCGCGTTGCCAACCGCATCGACAGTATCCACCAGCGGGCCATCGCCTATCACGACACCGTCTGCCCCAAGATGGAGGCCATCCGCGACGAGGCCGACCATCTGGAGATGATTGTCGAGGACGGGCTATGGACACTGCCAAAGTACCGTGAACTGCTGTTCATTAGGTGACGTAAGAATATGACTTTTAGTGCGTCTTTGGTTAAAAATCATTAACACGGCCGCAAAAAATGCGCCCGCTCAACGTTTAATCACTACTTTTTATTACCTTTGACGCCGAATTGTGAACATACTAATCGTAATCAGTAACTAAAAAAGTTAAATGATGGACTCTCAAGAGAACGCTCTTGCGGGCGGCAATGTCGCTGCGCAAGTAGAAGAAGTGCAGAACCAGGAACAGGTGAACGTTGAAACAACTGCCGACGAGCAGCAGCCCGTACAAGTCGAAGAAACGGTCGCCAAGGAGCAACCACAAACAACAGCCGACGAGGCCGTGCCAGAAGCACCGGCCCAGGAACCAGCACCTGCTGAAGAGCCGGCACCTGCTGAGGAGCCGGAAGCCGCTGCTGAGGAGGATGCCCCTGCCCCTGAAGTAAACGAACGCAAAGTTTACCAGACAAAGGCCGAGGTGCTCGACCGCGTAAAGGAAATCGCCCATGGCGAGGAGCCTCCGCGCAAGGACGAGATCGACTATCTGAAGACTGTCTTCTACAAGCTGCACATTGCAGAGCGTGAGGCCAATCTGAAGGAGTACCTCGATGGCGGTGGCGACCCTGAGGCTTACCAAGTACGCCCTGACAACGACGAAGAAGTCTTCAAGGCCGAGATGGGCATCATCAAGGAGCGTCGCCAGCAGCTCTTCCGCGAGCAGGAGGCCGAGAAAGAGGCTAACCTGAAGCGTAAGCTTGACATCATCGAGAAAATCAAGTCGATGATTACCTCGCCAGAGGAGGCTAGCAAGACCTACCAGGAGTTCAAAGCCCTGCAACAGGAGTGGCGCGACATCAAGAGCGTGCCCGCAGAGCGGGCCAATGAGCTGTGGCGCAACTACCAGCTCTACGTCGAGCAGTTCTACGACCTGCTGAAGCTTAACAGCGAAGCCCGCGAGCTCGACTTCAAGAAGAATCTCGAGGCCAAGACGCGCCTCTGCGAGGCTGCCGAGCGACTGGCCGACGAGCCCGACCCCGTCAGCGCCTTCTTCCAGCTGCAGAAGCTCCACAACGAGTACCGTGAGGTGGGTCCTGTCGGCAAGGAGCACCGCGAGGAGATCTGGCAGCGCTTCAAGGCTGCATCGACCGTCATCAACAAGCGTCATCAAGACCACTTTGAAGCGCAACGCGCACGCGAGGAGGAGAACCTCCGCCGCAAGACGGAGCTCTGCGAGAAGGTGGACGCCATCCTGGCCAGCGAGCGCAAGAGCAACAGCGACTGGGACCGTCAGACTCAGGAGGTGGTCGCCCTGCAGCAGGAGTGGAAGACCATCGGCTACGCTCCACAGAAGATGAACGTCAAGATCTTCGAACGCTTCCGCACGGCCTGCGACCAGTTCTTCAGCACCAAGGCTGAATACTTCCGCAACCAGCGCGAAAACTTCAAGACGAACATTGAGAAGAAACGCGCACTCATCGAGCAGGCTAAAGCCCTGCAGGACAGCACCGAATGGCGCGCAACGAGCGAGAAGATCATTGCCCTGCAGAAGGAGTGGAAGGCCGTCGGCATGGTGCCTCGTCGCATTGGCGACCAGCTGTGGGCTGAGTTCCTCGGATGCTGCAACCACTTCTTCGAGGCTCGCAAGGCCGTAGGAGCCGGACAGCGCAGCGAGGAGCATAAGAACCTGGAACAGAAGCGCGACGTCATCGCACGCCTTAAAGCCGCTGCCGAGGAGGCTGGCGACAACCTGCAGGAAACGGTACAGAAGCTCGTCGAAGAGTTCAACGCCATCGGCCACGTGCCCTTCAAGGAGAAGGACAAGCTGTTCGACGAATACCACGGCGTGCTCGACAAGCTCTACAAGGAATTGAACATCAGTGTGGCACGCCGCCGACTGAACAACTTCAAGCAGAACCTGAAACAGGTGGCCGAGCGCGGCGAGGCTGCCCTCGACACAGAGCGCGCACGACTCATGCGCCAGTACGAGACGCTGAAGCAGGAGATTCAGACCTACGAGAACAACCTCGGATTCCTCAGCGTCAGCTCGAAGAAGGGTAGCTCGCTCATCGACGAGATGAACCGCAAGGTGCAAAAGCTCAAGGACGACCTGCAACTGGTACGTGAGAAGATCAAGGCTATCGATGCTGAAAACGCACAAAAAGAATCAGAATGAACAAACTATCTACAATAACCATGATGTTGAGCCTGAGCCTCGCTGCTCAGGCTCAACACGTTACAACGGTCGGCGAAGCACTGCTTACCGGCCCCTATGACGTGACAGCACCTGCCGCCCTCGACACCGTCGACATCAACGGCAAGAAGTTCGACAACGCATCGCTGCTCGATGCCCTGCCCCTGCAGGTCACCGACAACGCGACAGTAGCCTCCCTTGGCTCTTCACCCTTCACCCATCAAGAAAGACAAGTAGGCCTTCTGACATTCTTTGTCAACAACAGCGACTACCTGAAGGGCAAACTCAAGGTTGAAGGTCTGAAAACGTTCAAGACCTACGTCGACGGCCGCGAAACGGCCGACCTGACCCTCGCGCCTGAGCACCACACCGTCAGCATCAAGTTTCTGACGGAACCTGCCGACAGCGACACCCTCCGCGTCACCATCGATGCCGACCGCCCCGTCGTCACCACCGTCGAGAAGCAGCATCCCTACATGTTCCACGACCTGACCGACGGCCGTCGTGTGCGCTCAGTGGCTACTGCCCCTGACGGCTCCATGGTGGTCGTCGGCTATCAGACTACAACGTCCGACGGTAAGAGCCAGTGGCGCTTTGAGCTACGACGTACGAAGGACGGCCAGCTGCTGAAGACACTGCCCGCCAACGTCAGATGGATGCCGCGCACTGTGGCATGGCTCGAGGAGGAGCAGAGTGATGGTCGCCGCCAGCTCTTCCGTACTGACCCCTTCACTGGCGAGCGCACGCTGATAGCCACTAACGTGCCCAAGGGCAGCTATGCTGTCAGTCCCACTGAGGACTACCTCATCATCACCGTAGAAGACGAAGGACCGAAGGAAGACGAGCAGGTGTTCCAAGTGCTCGAGATGGACGACCGCCAGCCGGGATGGCGCTCGCGCAGCCATCTCTGCAAGCTGGACCTCGCTACAGGACTCTGCCAGCGCATCACCTTCGGTACGAAGGGCGAGTCGCTGGCCGACATCTCGGCCGACGGCAGCAAGCTGCTCATCGCCACGTCCTACTCGCGACTGTCACGCCGCCCCACTGAAGTGATGGACCTCTACGTCATGAATGCACAGACGTTCAGCGTCGACACGCTGTTGCAGTGCGAAGGGTTCGTCGGACAGGCGCAGTTCTCGCCCGACGCTCGCCAGTTGCTCATCGTCGGCACGCCGGAAGCCTTCGACCGCATCGGCTGTCAGCTGCCCGCCGATCGCACGCCCAGCATGACCGAGAACGAGCTGTTCCTCTACGACATCGCCACACGCACGGCCAAGCCGCTGACACGCGACTTCGATCCCTCGGTCAATGGCAGCCCCCAATGGTCGCTGGCCGACGACAACATCTATTTCTCAGCGGAGCATCGCGACTATGTCTACCTCTACCAATTAGATCCCAAGACGGGCAAGATACAGCAACTGCCTTGCAATGGCGACTATATCTATCGATGGGACATGGCAGCACAGTCCTCGACAATCGCATGGCTCGCCTATAACACCATGGAGCCTGCCTCAGCCTATGTGGCACCCCTTCCAACATCTTTAAAGGGGAAGAATGCTTCTCAGAAAGGGAGCACAGCACAGCTTCGAGGTGTGTGTCTCTTCGACGGTAAGACAGCCCTCGGCGATGCACAAGTAGGCACATGTCAAGACTGGAACTTCACCAACAGCAAGGGCGACACCGTTTACGGACGCCTCTACCTGCCCAAGGACTTCGATGAGACAAGACAGTACCCCCTCATCGTCTACTATTACGGTGGCTGTTCGCCTGTCAGTCGCTATTTTGAGTCACCCTACGCGCCACAGCTGTGGAACTCGCTGGGCTACGTCGCCTACATTCTCCAGCCAAGCGGCGCAACGGGCTTCGGCCAAGAGTGGGCCTCGCGCCATGTGAACACCGCTGGACGCGGGCCTGCGGAAGACATCATTGAAGGCACACGGCAGCTCTGTGCCGAGCACCCCTATATAAATAAGGAGAAGATTGGATGCATGGGGGCCAGCTACGGCGGGTTCATGACGCAGTACCTACAGACGCAGACCGACATCTTCGCGGCTGCCGTCAGCCACGCTGGCATCGCCAACCACACCAGCTACTGGGGCGAGGGCTACTGGGGCTACAACTACAGCGAGGTATCGATGGCTAATAGCTATCCTTGGAGCCACCGACATCTCTATGTCGACCAGTCGCCCCTGTTCAACGCTGACAAGATCCACACACCACTATTGCTGCTCCACGGCACAGCCGACACTAACGTGCCCATCATTGAGAGCCTCCAGATGTTTACAGCACTGAAGCTCCTCGGACGGGAGGTCGCACTTGTCGAGGTGCAGGGCGAAAACCACCACGTGCTCGACTACCAGAAGAAACTCAAGTGGCTCGCCACACAGATGGCATGGTTCCAACGGTGGCTCAAGGACGACCCCTCATGGTGGGACGCCCTCTACCCGCAGAAGCACCTGTAATCGAATCAGGATAGTCACAAATAAAGCGAAAAACATCCTGCCCATCCTACCCCCCAATTTAGGGGCTGGATGGGTAGGATGCTTTTTGTTAACCCGTTATTTTGTCTTTTCCACCCCACCTCTTCTTTCCCTTCGCGAACCTCGAGATTCAATCTTCATTTTTCAATCTTTAATCTTGAGATTCACTTTTAAAAGTCCAACAATTGGCATTACCATAAAAAAGACAATGCGCAGCCACTTCCTTCCCTTCGCCCTTGGCGCGTTAAAAAAAGTCAAGGCAGGGCAAAAAAGCGCCATTCCCTACCCTCACTTCCCACTTTTTTCTTATCTTTGCAGCCTAAAACGATGTATTTATTAACTCTATTACTAACTAAAAACTTATTGCAATGAGAAAACTAAAACTATTACTCGTGCTGTGCGTGGTGGCAATGACTGCCAGTGCAAGCAAAACAGTGTATCTCGTTCCAGGTCCTTGGAATGATGCAAATGCCACAGAACGCTATGCACTCTACATGTTTGACAACGATGCAGGCACTAACGCTTGGACAAGCTTCACAGAGGGAGCAAACGGAATCTGGAGTGCCGAGTTCGACGACCAGTATCCGAACATGATTATCTGCCGCATGGATGGCGCATCCACCGAAAATGACTGGGCTAACAAGTGGACTCAGACCGCCGATCTGGCAGCTCCCTTCGCCGATGGCCTTACCTACACTATTTCGGGCAGAGATGACAACAACAATGCCAACAACACCTATTACATCAGTGCCTATCTCTACAACCCCACAACAGGGCTTTTCCTTAGCCGTGGCGCTGGATATGGTACTGCCTGCTGGGCAGACAACTTCGGTATTCCCGTAATCTTTATCGCAAATGACGGTGGCTATCGTCTTCAGTATATCGACCAAACTGACCAGTATGTCAGTGATGCTTATTGGTCGTGGGCAGACGGAGGAACAGACCGTGCACAGACCTACACTGTTTCTGCAGTTGAAGGCGGTTATAAGTTCATTAACAAAGCTCATGGAGATGCAAACCTGACTCTTTATATTGCAGAGGGAGCAGATGATAATCGTTATACTCACCAAATTGCTTCAAATGGTAAGTATGGCGACAACTGCAATGAGAACTGGGACGTCTGGCAGCTCAAGAGTTCTACTGAGCGCGAAGCCATTGTGGCTGAAAAGGTTGCTACTGCTGAGGCTGCCATGGCCACGGCATTAGGCTACACGCTGGCCAGTGGCCAGACGCTGAAAGCCCTTGTGGAGGATGTAAACACATTTGCCGCCTCAAACCTGACAAGTTCTATCACTAATGCCGCATTGACAGGCGATTATTCGACAGGATGGTCGTATGCTAAGAAGAATAATGGAGGCAACCCAACTACGAATAATAGTGACGGCGTAGAGGTCTATCAGGGCTGTGGAACATTCTCGCAGACCGTGACAGGACTGGCCAATGGCCTGTACAAGGTAACCGTACAAGCTTACTATCGTGATGGCTGGAACGAAAGATGCGCCGAACTGAGCAATAATGGCTGGAGGCTGTCGAACGCCTATTTGGAAGCCAACGGCAACCAGACCATGATTGCCGACTGGGCCAGCGACAGGGCCAACGACGGCAATCCCAACGGGACAAGCGAAGGAAGAGCCTTGTTCAATGCAGGCAAATATGTGAACGAGGTATTCGCAATGGTTACCGACGGTACTCTCGCCATCTCGATTGCACAGCCGGGCGGCGCTACTGCCGGACGCTGGTTCTTCATCAGCAATGCCACACTGACTTATTATTCCGACACTGTTTCTGATGAGGATGCCGCCGCTATTATCCAACAGGCAGAGACATTGGAAGAAAAGGTTATGCCTAACACTGCAAAAGAAGCACTGACCAATGCAAAGACAACATTCAGTGGAGCTAAGACCATTGCTAACTACAACGCGTTGGGGCAAGCAATTGCTGAAGCACAGGCTTCGGTAAATGCTTACCAAAGTGCAAATACTTATTTTGAAGAGGTTGGTGCTATTCTTGAAAACACCAACGTTTACACAACAGAAGCTTACAATACTTATTATGCAACGCCAAAGGCTGCTTATGAGGCAAGAACTTTGACGAAAGAAGCAGCCAATGCACTTGTTTACAAGCTGAACAACGGCTGGCAAGCCCAAAATACCCTTGACGATATTCTGCTTTCTACTTGGACTCAGGACGGTGTCCAGTGTAAGGACTTTGACAAGTCACTATACATTAACACATGGTCAATTGAAGGAAACACAGACGGTTCTGATTTCTTTGCACCATTCTTCGAATACTGGGTGTCTTCAAGCAATACGCTTGCAGCCAACTCTTTCGTGTCGACAATTACAGGTTTGAAGGCTAACGAAACCTATTCCTTCACCATCAGGGCACGTGTACAGCCCACAGACGGAAAGACCATGATTGACAATGCCATTACAATGAAGGTCGGAGATAGTGAAGCAGTGTGCATTAGCTCAGGAACAAAGTTTGGAACTACAAATTATTATATTGGTAATTTCACAGCTGTTGGAACGACCGATGCAAATGGCAACCTTGTAGTAACCATCACTATTGCTGATGCAAGTAATGTAAGTTGGCTGTCATTCTATAACTGCAAGTACGTGGAGGGTGAAGATCTTTCTGCTTATATTGCTGACTATGAGTTCGCGCTGAATACTGCAAAGGCTAACCAGAGCAATACAAAGTATGTGAATGTGACTGGTCAGGAAAAGACCAATCTTGACGAGGCCATTGATACTTATTCAACAGTTGACTTGACCAGTAAAGCAGACCTTATCGCAGCAAAGAATGCATTGGAAACTGCTTCTAACACATTCGTAAATGCTGTCGCCTCTTACGATGCATTTGTTGCTGCCAAGAATGCAACATATAATGAGCTTCCATACGCCAGCACAGCCAAGTATGATGCTTTAACTACTGCACTCAGTGAAACAGCTGAATCTGCCGCCGATGCTGACGCTAAGAGACTGAATATCTTAACAGCCTACCGCCTGTATGTTGAGAGCAATGCACGGGCTGAAGGCGTTATAGGCAGTGAGATTATCACCGTGCCCAACGGCAACATGGACGTAGCATACAACAGTGAAAGCCATACCTTTGGTGCATGGCAAGTCTTTGGACAGACGAACGGAACTATCAACTGGTACAATGGCGAGTCTTTCACTACTGGCGATGATGGTAACACTTACATGTATGCCGACATTTATAAGAATGACAACAACGCTGGAATCCAGCAGACCATGAACCTTAGTGCTGGAAAATACCTGCTCACCGTTACGGCTCGTGCAGGAACTGCTGCTGGTGCTTCATTCAAGCTATTCGCCAATGATGTCAATGTCGATATTCCACGAATTGGTAATACTGGCGGTACTTTCGACCGTGGATGGAATGACGTGTCTCTCGAATTTACAATCAACACCACAACAGACGTAAGGATTGGCGTGCAGTCTGGAAATGGCAAGGACCTGTGGTGGAGTGCTTCACGCTTCCGCTTAGCTAAGATTGCTGATGTAATTGATGAAAATGTCGACTATACACCTGTTGAAGCTACAAAGAGCATTGTTCTCAACCGCACCATCAAGGCCGACACTTGGAACACCATCTGGCTGCCGTTCTCGATGACCGAGGCCGAACTGAAGGCCACCTTCGGTGATGACGTGGAGATTGCACAGTTCTCTGAGACTCCCAATGCGAACGTGCCTGGCCAGTCGACCATCAACTTCAACAAGTCTGACAAGGCCATTTCGCCCAACGTGCCCGTGCTGCTGAAGACCTCCACCGCTGGCACCGCCTACGAGATTGCAGGCCGCACCATCGTTGCCGGTACGCCGACCACTGCTGGCACCAACTTCGACTTCGTTGGCACGACTGCCGCAAGCACCACCGTTGCCGAGGGCGACTACTTCATTGGCTCGAACAAGCTGTTCACCTCTACTGGCAGCACGACTCTCAAGGGCACCCGTGCATACCTGCAGGGTAAGAGCGAAGGCGCCCGCATCGTGAACTTCTCCATCGATGGCAACGAGACAACCGCTATCGAGAACCTGGAGCAGGGCACCATCACCACTGGCAAGGTCTACAACCTCCAGGGTCAGGAGGTGAAGAGCGCCCAAAAGGGTATCTTCATCCAGAATGGCAAGAAAGTCGTCATCAAGTAACTAACCCGTTAAAACGCAAAGAACAATTATGAAGAAAACTGCATATTTGGCTCCGGCCATCGAGATTGAAGAAATAGTCGCTCAGCCCTTGCTCAACACCGTGTCAGGTGTCGGTGGCAATGCCGGCATCACGACACCTGAGCCCGGTGAAGATGTCCCAACCGAGGGCGATGCCCGTCGTCGTCACGACGTCTGGGAGGACGAGGAGGAAGAGGAGTATTAACGCCACACCCCTTTACAAATAGCAAGTGAACCCTTTCGGGGCGCAGTCGCACGAGGAGTGCTGTCTGCGCCCCGAATGTTTTTTCCGTGTCAAAAGTTTGGCTGTTTCAGAAATAAAGCGTAACTTTGCAGGCGAAAGTGCCGAAAAGCCCAGGATAACCGGATCTGCCGGAAAAGCCGGATAATCCGGAAATTCCGGAAAGACCGGAAAGACCGGAAAATCCGGAAAGACCGGAAAGACCGGAAAGTCCGGAAAATCCGGAAAGACCGGGATATCAGAATCCGGAAAGCCTGTACGGCTGGTCAATACGGCTTTTGGCCTGCTACACTCAATTCAACCCTTTCGACCACATTATTATTATGGATATTCCTAAGCCAATAACTGTTAACCATTACGCCGACGACACCGCCAGCGTATTACGGAAGCCTGTGGTTTATACCGAGTTGCGCTTCTATCAACGTAGTGACGTGCTATACCAACTGACGCAGGTATTCTGTCGGCGCTTTCTCCCGAAGAGTGGCGACCGAACAGTAGACCAGATGGTTCAGGCAGCACGCAGCACTAAACAGAACATTGTTGAGGGCAGCAGCGACGGCCAGACATCGATGGAGATAGAGTTGAAGTTGCTAGGTGTTGCCCGTGGCAGCAACAAAGAACTTCTTGAAGACTATCAGGATCAGCTGAAAAGGGCAGGACTTACTGAGTGGTTTGGCACCAACCCGCGTTTCGAGGCCTTACATACGTTTTGTAAGAATCACACCCAATTGGAGGATTTCACCTCCTTGTTTCCAAGGCTTGGGTTCGAGGAACTGGTCAACTTGGCCATCTGCCTCTGTCATCAGGTAGACAAAGGGCTTACGAGCTACATTGAGAATAAAGACCGGGAATTCACGACAGAGGGCGGCATCCGCGAGCGCATGACCGCAGCCCGCCTTAATCAGCGTTCACGTCAGACGGAAGTCATCGCCCAGCAGGCCAGTGAGATTGAAGCTCTTAGACGCGAAAACGCACGCTTGCTGCAGGAGATAGCTCAGCTGAAAGCTCAGATAAAAGGAGGGACGGGGTAAGCCCGGAAAGACCGGATTATCCAGAATTTCCGGAAAAACCGGAAAGACCGGAAAGACCGGATAATCCGGAAAGACCGGACAACCCGGAAAACCTGCCCCTTAGCAAAGCAACCATCAAACGCAAAATAACATGAAATCAAACCGCACCCGCCTCACCGACCGGCAATACGTAGTGCCGTTCGTACTTATTACGACGCTCTTCTTTTTGTGGGGCTTCGCCCGTGCCATCCTTGACGTGCTGAACAAGCACTTTCAGGACGAGCTTCACATCTCGATAGCGCAGTCGTCACTCATTCAGGTCACCACCTATCTTGGCTATTTCCTCATGGCCATCCCTGCCGGTCTGTTCATCACCCGTTACGGCTACCGGCGCGGTGTGGTGTTCGGCCTTACGCTGTTCGGCTTGGGCGCATTGGCATTCATCCCTGCGGCATCGTTCACGGCGTTCCTCGGTGCACTGTTCGTCATCGGCTGCGGCCTGACGTTCCTCGAGACGGCCGCCAACCCCTACGTCACTGAACTGGGTGCCCGCGAGACAGCCTCCAGCCGTCTGAACCTGTCGCAGACGTTCAACGGTATGGGTTGCTTCATGGCGACACTACTTGTCGGACAGTTCCTGTTCAGTGGGGGCAACGAGGGCAGCGGCGACGTCGCTGTGCCTTATGGCATCATGGGCGTACTGGTGCTCATCATTGCCGTGGTCTTCTCAAGGGTGAACCTGCCGGAAGTGGAACCCGGAAAGCCCGGAGATTCCGGAAAGCCCGGAGATTCCGGACAGTCCGGAAAAACCGGAAATTCCGGAAAGACCGGAGATCCCGGAAATTCCGGAAAAGCCGGAAAGTCCGGACTATCCGGCTTCTCAGGTCTTGGCGCTGTGCTTCACAACCGCTGGTTCGTTTTCGGGCTGTTGGCTCTGCTGGCTTACGAGGTAGCCGAAATCTCTATCAACAGCTATTTCGTGAACTTCGTCACGGGGACGGGTTGGATGGACAAGCTGTCGGCATCGCGTGTGGTGTCGCTGGCGCTCGTCATCTTCATGGTGGGGCGGTTCATCGGCAGTTGGGTGATGCGCACGGTACGTGCAGAGCGCATGTTGCTCTACTGCGCTATTGGCACCGTTGCGTGCATGCTGCTGACAATGCTGAACCTTGGCATCGTGTCACTTGTAGCGCTAATACTGAACTACCTTTTCGAAGCCATCATGTTCCCCACCATCTTCTCGCTCGCCGTGCGCGACTTGGGGCCGCTGACCAAGAGTGCTTCATCGCTGCTGATGATGACGCCCATCGGCGGCTGTGGTTTCTTCCTGATGGGCTACATGGCCGACCATACCAATCCGTTCCTGCCGTTTATCATTCCGCTGATAGGGTTTGCGGTCGTGTTGGCTTACGCGACCATGCAGGCAAAAACCGACAACACCAAACAACAATGAGCAAGCACCTCACACTCTTATGGGTTCTCCTGACCCTTAGTGCAACACTGCAGGCAGAAAACTGGATGAGCCGACTGCCCGACGATGCCTACGTCGCCGTGCTCTCCATTCCAGGAGCCCACGATGCCGCCACTGGCAGCGGCTGGACGCCGGGTACGGAAGGCCTTGGCGACCTCTTCGCCCGCACACAGGACCTTACCATCAATGAGCTGTGGAATGCCGGTATCAGGGCCTTCGACCTTCGTCCGTGCGTCTGGGAGACCCACATGAACCTGAACCACGGCATCATGCCCACCGTGCTCCACTTCGAGGACGTCCTCTACATGCTACGCGACTCGCTGGTGGCCAACCCTTCGGAGTTTATCGTCATCCACCTGCTTCATGAGACCGATGGCGACCAAGTAGAGAATGCCTACAATGAGCGGCTGGCAAGCCTGTTACAGGATGACGGGTTGAAAGACTTCTTCCTAGACTTCTCGAAGAGCCTTACCGTTGGTCAGGCACGTGGAAAGATGCTCATCCTCAGCCGCGACCGCTATGCCACCCCTCCTGTCACTGGCGGCTACTTCACCAATTGGACGGGCGAAGCAAACTGGGATCTGCAGAGGCAATGTCGCATCATCGGCAGAAAGGGCACAAGCAGCTGCTACATTCAGGATTACTCCGACACCCACCGCACAGGAGGCATCACGACAAAGGTCAACGCCATCAACAAACTGTTAGATTACAGTACCACCCACCAGACGACCAACGTCTCATCCATCGTATGGGTTATGAACTTCGCTTCTGCCTACTCGAAGGTAGAGAACCTGTTCGGATATGAGATTTCATCGAGCGACGGCTATCGCGACAATGCCACCCACACCCACGCCACCATTCTAGAATACCTCAGCACGAAGCCTGCAGGCCCCACGGGCATCGTCCTGATGGATTACGCCGGCGTTGACCTCAGCAACGACTATGAGGTGTGCGGCCTGCAGTTAACAAATGCCATCATCGACAACAACTTCCGCTACTTAGACGACGGCTCCGGCATCATGACGACAACGACACAACCAGCTTGCTCCAAACAATACTATTCACTGGATGGCAAGCGTGTCAGCCCTACTCAGCAACATGGTGTCAGCATCGTCAGACACAGCGACGGCAGCGTCACAAAGTGCCTGACGGATTGAGGGAGGACAAATAGAAAAGAAAGGAAACATTCCAAGAACTCCAGTAGCAAAGTGAGAGCCACCTCCGAGAAGTCCGGCAATCCTCTCCGAGAAGTCCGGCAGTCCTCTAGGAGAAGTCCGGCAGTCCTCTAGGAGAAGTCCGGCAGTCCTCTAGGAGAAGTCTGGCAGTCCTCTAGGAGCAAACTGGCAGTCCTCTCGGAGGACTTTCGGACAAGAAAAAAGTGCGCCCGCTCTCCAGTGGGTGCACTTTTTAGGTGGGTGTTTTTGAAGTTATAAATTTAAGGCAAGTAAGGTTAGGTTTTGCGGTTGCAAAGGTACAACAAAAGGGTGGATTAACCAAATATTTTCTGCATTAAATTGCAGGCGTGTGCCCGCTTTTGATTTTTTTAACCCAAAGCGGGCACATTTTTCGACTCACCGCAGCACGACTGTCAGTGCGCGTGCTGCCTGTGCTCCATAAACCAGTGCCGACTCGATGTCGGCGGTCTTGCTGGGACCACTGACAAAGGCTCCAAACTTGTATTGCCGGAAGTAGTCAGGCGACTTGTCGATAAGGTTGTAGGCCTCGTGCATATTGTTAACGATGGCGTCGCGACTGAGCACGACGACGAGACGCTGGCTGGCGAAAAGCAGTGCACGCTCCTTCATCTGCTGTGGTATCCAGATGCAGGCGTTTTCAGCCACGCCGATGCGGCCCTCGACGATACCGACGTCGACCTTTTCCAACTCTTGTGCCTCACTGACGGTGTCAGGATTCATGTCGGCAGTAACGCCGGGCAGGTTACTGGCCTTTATTCCTGCGTCAGGATAGGCCTGCCGCACCACGTCGTCGAGTGTGTCGCCAGCTTTCATCTCAATCAGCTTGGCACCAGCCACAGTGGTGACCTTCGTCTTGAATTCCGCCAAGGTGTCAGCGTAGGTGATAGGCCTCAGCGTGTCGAGGTCGGGCATGCCATACGTTTCGCGGGTGTTACGGCGAAGCGTTGCAAGGATGTCTTCTCTTGTACTCATAGCTTTTTCTCCTTCCAGATTTGGTGGAACGACTTCTTGGGGAACTTCATCATCTTGTGACCATAGGCCCAGGGATTGACAGACAGGTTGATGAGTGGTCCTGGCACCCAGTTGACCATTGGCGAGAGGCGCAGAGCGCCTGTGTAGAGGGCAGGATGATTGAAGAGAAATCCCATGCCCTGCGACATCATCTTTTTCTGCTTATTGTCGTGTCCGAGGCTCTCGAGCTGCTGCCGCCACCGATAGATCTGTGTAGAGAGGTCGACCTTGACGGGACAAACGTTGTCGCACGAGCAGCAGAGCGAACATGCCGACACGTTGTCGTGGTACTTGTGCGGGTCGCGCAGCATGCCGAGGTTCAGGCCGATGGGGCCGGGGATGAAGTAGGTGTAGCTATAGCCAGCCGAGCGTCGGTAGACGGGACACGTGTTCATGCAGGCGCCACAGCGCATGCACTTCAGCGTCTGCCAGTGCTCCTCGTTGCCGAGGATATCGCTACGTCCGTTGTCGACGAGGATGATGTGCATCTCGCCGCCAGGCCGTGGGCCACGGAAATGGCTAGTGTACACGGTCGTCTCCTGGCCGGTGCCATTGCGGGCCACCATGCGCTGGAAGACGCCCATCGACTTGTAGTCGGGTATAAGCTTCTCAATACCCATCGAGACGATGTGCAGCTTAGGGATGCTTGTCGACATGTCGGCGTTGCCCTCGTTGGTGCAAACGACGATGTCGCCAGTAGCGGCGATACCGAAGTTGGCACCCGTCATGCCGGCGCCGGCCTCCATGAACTGCTGGCGCAGGTGCATGCGTGCCACATAGGTAAGGAACGTGGGGTCGTTCTCATCCTGCGGGCGACCACCGGGATAGCTGTCGGCAATGGCCTCGTAGTCAGCAATCTTCTTACGGAAGCAGTCGCCGATGTCCTCACGGTGGACGTGGAGTGCAGGCACGACGATGTGGCTGGGTGCCAGCTTCATCATCTGCAGGATGCGCTCGCCAAGGTCGGTTTCCACCACCTCGATGCCATTGCGCTCAAGGCTCTCGTTGAGATGACACTCCTCAGTGAGCATGCTCTTGCTCTTGACAACCTTCTTCACGCCTTTAGCGTTGAGGATATCGAGTACGATGCGGTTGTACTCATCGGCATTCTTCGCCCAGTGTACGTGGGCGCCGTTCTCAGTGGCACGTGCCTCGAACTGCTCGAGATAGTCGGCCAGGTGGGTGACGGTGTGCTTCTTAATCTGGCTGGCGGCCTCGCGCAGGTCCTCCCATTCTGGCAGTGTCTGTGCCATGCGGTCGCGCTTTTGGCGTATGCCAAAGAAAGTGTTGTCGTGGCGACTCACCACGGCGTCGTCGCGCAGGTAGTCCTGCGCAGCTTTTGAATGTAAGGTACTCATAGGCCGGCAGCAAGAATTTGAACGACATGAATAAACTTGATGGGGAGCCCCTGCTTCTGCGCCACGCCCTGCATGTGCATCAGGCACGACGAGTCGGGACCAGTGACGTACTCGGCACCAGTGGCGATATGGCGCTTCACCTTGTCGATGCCCATACGCTCAGAGACGGCCTGCTCCTCGATGGCAAACATACCACCGAAGCCACAGCATTCATCGGGGCGTTCTGGCTCGAAGATTTCAATACCATCGACAAGGCGCAGCAGGTCGATGATCTTGTTGAAGCGTGGCACGTTACGTTCAGATGGCGACGAGAGGCCCAGCTCGCGCACACCATGGCATGAGTTATGCACGCTGACCTTGTGGGGGAAACGGGCGGGCAGCGACTGCACCTTCAACACATCATGAAGAAACTCCACCACGTCGATGGTTTTCTGGGCGGCGACGCACGCCTTCCCCTTCATCAGGTTGGGGTGGAACACCTTCACGTAAGCGGCACAGCTGGCCGACGGTGCCACCACGTAGTCGTAGCCACTGAATAGCTCGTCGTACTTCTCGGCCAGTGGCACTGCCATGCGCTCGAAGCCTGCGTTGCCCATCGGCTGTCCGCAGCACGTCTGCTTCTCGGGGTAGTCGACGTCGACGCCAAGGCTCTTCAGCAACTTAAATGTCGACACGCCTACCTCTGGGTAGAGCGCGTCGACGTAACATGGAATGAATAGTCCGATTTTCATATCTAATGTTTATTAACCCCCTAACTTAGGGGGCTATAATTACTCCCAAGTATCCAAATACGTGACATGGGTGACGAGGTACTCGTCGACGCCATGCTTGCCGTCGGCACCACCAATGCCCGACTTCTTCACGCCAGCGTGGAAGCCCTGGATGGCCTCGAAGTGCTCGCGGTTGACATAGGTCTCGCCGAACTCGAGCTCGCGGCATGCCTTGACGGCCGTGTTCAGGTCGTTGGTGAAGATGGAGCTGGCCAGGCCATACTCACAGTCGTTAGCCATGGCGATGACCTCGTCGAGTGTCTCAAACGTGATGAGCGGGATGACAGGGCCGAAGGTCTCCTCATGGATGATGTCCATGTCCTGACGGCAGTCGTCGAGCACGGTGGCAGCATAGAAGTAGCCCTTCTCGCCCACGCGGTGACCACCGCAGAGCAGCTTGGCACCCTGCTTGATGGCGCGCTCCACCTTCTCGGTGACACTCTCCAGTGCTCGTGCCTCCACCAGCGGGCCCATGTCGACGCTCTCGTCGGCGCAGGGGTCTCCCACCTTGACGGCCTTCATCTTCTCGACCAGTATCTTCGTAAACTCATCCTTCACGTCCTTCTGCACGTAGACGCGCTCAGCGTTGTTGCAGATCTGACCATTGTTGCCGATGCGGCTGTCGACGATCCACTGTGCAGCACGCTCCAGGTCGGCATCCTTCATGACGATGGCGGGAGCCTTGCCACCCAGCTCGAGGCTCACCTTCGTGATGTTCTTCGAAGCGGCGGCCATGATGCTCTCGCCAGCCGAGACGCTACCCGTAACGCTGACGATATCGATCTTCGGGCTTCCAGCCATCTCGTTACCAATGACGCTACCCTTACCCGTGACGATGTTGATGACACCAGCGGGCAAGCCCGTCTCGGCCACAACCTTGGCAAACTCGGTGCAGTTCTCAGGCGTCAGCTGACTGGGCTTGATGACGATGGTGCAACCAGCGATGAGGGCAGCACCGGCCTTGCGGGCAATTAGGAAGAAGGGGAAGTTCCAAGGCAGGATGCCGGCGACGACGCCAATGGGCTTCTTCGTCAGCAGGATGGTCTCGTTGGGGCGGTCGCTGGGAATAATCTCACCTTCGATGTGACGTGCGAACGATGCCATATACTCAAAGTAGGCGATGGTAGCCCCCACCTCGATGGCAGCCCAGTTGCGGGTCTTACCCTGCTCGCGCATGATAATCTCAGTGAACTCCTGCTCGCGGGCCTTGATGCCAGCAGCAATCTTCAGCAGGTAGCCAGCACGCTCGATGGCGGGAGTCTTGGCCCAAGCCTTCTGGGCAGCACGTGCGGCGTCGAGTGCCTCGTTCACGTCCTCAATGGTGCCTTCCGGCTGGCGTGAGATGACTTCCTCGGTCGAGGGGTTCAACACGTTAATCCATTTCCCACTGCGGCTCTCGCAAAAGCGGCCATTAATGTACATTTGTAAGTCTTTCATAAGAATAATGTTTTGGTTTAGTAGAGTTAAACAAACTGCCTGCAAAGATACTAAAAAGTTGCGAAAAAGAAGCATACAGCTGCGTTTTTTTGATAAATTAAGAGTTCACGGACACTTTTCTGCACCACATGTCAGATTTTCGGGGCAAAAAATCAAATAGTGATGTTTACACACCCAAAAAAGCCGTACCTTTGCAGCCGTAAACCAAGAACCATTACTACTGATAATAAATATGAAGAGTATTCTTGAAGGAAGACCGGCACTGAAGTGCGAGGTGGAAAAGATTGCTGAGGTGGCTGGCTACTTGTGGCAAAACGGGTGGGCCGAGCGCAATGGCGGCAACATCACCGTGAACGTCACTGAGCTGGTCGACGACGACATTCGGCAGCTGCCCGCCATCAGCGACGTCAAGCAGATCGGCGTGACACTGCCCGCACTGAAAGGCTGCTACTTTTATTGTAAAGGTACGGGCAAGCGCATGCGCGACCTCGCCCGCTGGCCAATGCAGAACGGCAGCATCATCCGCATCCTTGACGACTGCGCCAGCTACGTCATCATCGCCGACGAGGCTGTGATGCCCACCAGCGAGCTGCCCAGCCACCTGACGGTGCACGCCCACCTCATCGAGAGCGGTTCACCCTATCGGGCCACCGTTCACACTCACCCCATAGAGCTGGTTGCCATGAGCCACAACCGTGCGTTCTTAGGCAAGGACGTGCTGACGCGCATCCTTTGGTCGATGATTCCCGAGACGAAGGCTTTCTGCCCGTTAGGCTTGGGCATTGTGCCCTACACCCTGCCAGGTTCCAACGAGCTGGCCGACGCCACGCTGAAGGAGCTCGAAGACTACGACGTGGTCATGTGGGAGAAGCACGGCGTCTTCGCCAAAGGCCTCGACGTGATGGACGCCTTCGATCAGATCGACGTGCTCTCGAAGTCTGCCAAAATCTACATCAACGCCAAGGCCATGGGCTACGAACCCGAGGGCATGAGCGATGAGCAGATGCAGGAGATGAGCCGTGCGTTCAACCTGCCACGATAGAGTTACATACGCGTTCATATATAATCTTAGGCAGCAGTCCTCGTGGCAGCTGCGGGTCAATACCAGAAAGGCATTCAGGGTAACGAAGTTCTCATAGCATAAAAAATAATCGATGTTTCATAAGCAAGGTTTGATGGTATGACGTTCTTTTAAGGTAAAAGATTTAAAAAACAACTACTGACAATTATAGGGGCCCTCGACGCTGTGAAGCGTTGAGGGTTTTTCATTATGAGCAGTGGACTTGTTTGCACTCTTTAACGTTTGTCCGTGCAAGTTTTGCCTTTTCCCACGTTCTATATGCAAAAACAATAATTGAAACAACAAGATGAAAAAGTATTTATTCCTTATGGCGGCAATGGCCATTGGCAGCATGCTGATGCTGTCGTGCTCCACATCAGACGAAGATTCTGATACGGTCAAGAAAGTTGTGAACATGGTGGCGGACATAAAGCCGATTCAGCTGACCGAACCGCAAAAGCTGTTTGTTAACGACAACAACCAGTTTGCGCTGAACTACTTGAAGACAGCCAATGATGCTGACAAGAGTGAGAAGAGCTTTATCTACTCACCGCTGAGCATCACCTACGTCTTAGGGATGGTGAACGATGCGACCACAGGTCAGACGGAGAAGGAACTCGAGCAGACACTCGGCTTCCACGAGGGTGGCATCCAGGCCGTGAACGACTACTGCAAGAACCTCATTGACAATCTGCCAAAGGTGGACGAGAAGGTGACGCTGAACATTGCGAACGCCATCTTCTTGAACAAGAACTACGTGCTGAAGTCGCAGTTCGAAGCCGACATGAAGACCTACTATGATGCAAAGGCTGCAACGCTCGACTTTAATGATGTCAAGAAGTCGACGGCAGCCATCAACAAATGGTGTAACGAGAAGACCAGAGGCATGATTCCGAACATTATTGATGCGGTCAAGCCCGACGCGATGTCGTACCTGCTGAATGCCATCTACTTCAAGGCGGACTGGACCTCAAAATTCGACCCCAAAAACACCAAGAACGAGACCTTCACCACCCAAGGCGGTACCACAAAGTTGCCGATGATGCACCAGGACGTGCTGATAAGATATACCAAGAACGAAACCTACTCGGCCGTCGAAATACCCTATGGCAATAAAATGTGGACCATGACCGTGCTGCTGCCCGAAGATGGAAAGACTACCGACGACGTCATTGACTACCTCGCGCAAACGGGGTGGACACTGGGCTACGCCAACACACCGATGAGTGGTGCCCGCACCCACGAGGTTGACCTGAAGTTGCCCCGCTATGAGACATCCTCGGATACCGACAACATGGAAGGCGGACTGATCAGCTTGTTACAGAAGATGGGCATCCATCGGACTTTCGACTCCAACAATACTGAGATATGCAATATGTGCAGTCTTCCTGTCTATATCTCCATGATGCGCCAGAAGGCCAAAATCAAGGTGAATGAAGAAGGCTCGGAGGCGGCAGCAGTGACAGTTGCAGAGGGCTATGTCAATGCTGCTATGCCCGAAACCATTCCCACGGCCACTTTCCACGCCGACCATCCCTTCGTCTACGTCATTCGCGAAGCCTCCTCTGGCGTCATTCTCTTTGTCGGCAAGTTCACCGGTGCTTGACGCAGAGGGTGGCGGCCTGAAAAAAAGGCAGGAATATTTGGTCGTGTCGCGGGAAATATGTATCTTTGCAGCGCATTTTTCAAAGATGAAAGCAGACAACGAGAATAAATTCACCACAGAGACATAGAGAACACAGAGGTTTATTTCTTTGTGAACTCTGTGTCTCTGTGGTGAGTAATATAGAAGGTATGAAAGAACTACTGACATTACTGGCCTTGCTGCCACTGCTCTGCGGAGCACAGGAGTTGAAGTCCACGGGCACATCGGTCGATGACATCGTGCCCGAAGGGTGGTGGCACACCGAGAGCGTCGGCGACCTGAACAAGGACGGCGTTGCCGACTTGGCCCTCATCGCACTGCCCAACGACTCGGCACATATCAAAGTGCGCGACGATGGCTATGCCTACAACTTCAACCGGCCCCTGCTGGCCATCTACTTTGGCACCGACGGTGGACGCCTTCGTCTCTGGAAGACGTACGACGAGGTGGTGCCTGCCACCGTCGACGAGTACACAATGATCGACTACGCCATCAACATCACGCCGCGCGGCACGATGACCATCGGCATCGAGGCGTTCATGACCATGGGTAGCTACGGCTCGCCAAACGTCACCTACGTTTTCCGCTTTCAGGACGGCGACTTCTACCTCATTGGCGAAGAACAGCACTCCCTGTCGCGCATGTCGGGTGAGGACGAAACCATCAGCTATAACTACCTGACACACAAGCGTCAGCAGGTCGTCTCCAACGCCTTCGACGACAGCATCAAGCCACGCGAAAAGTGGACCACCATTCCCAAAGGCCCTTTGAAGCGCTTAGGGACATGGTCTCTGGACTATTGAAATAACCCGCACTCTCCACACCCGCTTTTGGGATGGGGAAAGTGCGGGACGATTGTTTCTGTTTCCTCTTGCTACTTGGCCAAGGGACTATTTTCCTCTACCTACTTAGCCAATGAACTGTGGCAGGAACGAGGAAATGATGAGCACAATGATGCCACAAACGAGCACCATGATGGTCTTCTGCGAGCAGCCCTTCCACTCCTTGAGGATGATGCCCCAGACGTTTGAGAACACGACGTTCAGTGCCATGAGGATGCAGAACGAGAGGGTATCCATCGTGCCGCCTGTCTCGAAGAACGAGCGTCCGAGCGACAATCCGAAGAACTGCGAGTACCACAGGGCGCCGGCCAACAGGCAGAAGAGCAGGTTGTTGCCCCAAACGGCCTTCTTGGCATAGTCGCCCCACGTGTGGTTCTTCTGGTTCTGGTAGAAACAGTAGACGGCATTGGTGACAAAACCACCCAGCGTCACGAGGAACGTGGCCGGCAACGTACGGAACATCGGGTCGGTGAGCTCGCCGAAGTTGATGTCCTTACCAAACTCCAAACCGACATTAAAGCAGCCGCTCATGAAGCCGGCGAGCAGGGCGATAACAATGCCCTTGGGGAAGTTGAAGTCCTTCACCGCAGCTTTCTTCTCCTCTTCAGAGAGCGATGCCGACTTCATCGAACCTGCCACGCCGATGATGGCAATGCCAACCAGCGTAACCACGACGCCCAGGATGACGGCAAAGGTCAGCTTCGACAGCGGGTCGGTCTCGGGGAAGAAGATGTTGAGCAGCACGGGCCCCATGATGGTGCCCAAGCCGGCACAGGTGCCAAGCGCAATGGACTGGCCAAGTGCCACACCAAGGTAGCGCATGCTGAGGCCGAACGTCAGGCCGCCCACACCCCATAGGACACCAAAGAGAATGGTCATCCACACATTGAACGACGGTGCACTAGCAAAGAGTCCGAACAGCGACTGTCCCTCGGGGACGGCAAGCAGTGCGCCAAGGAACGGCAGCACCAGCCATGCAAACACGCCCTGCACAATCCAGTACGACTCCCACGACCAGTCCTTAATCTTATTAATAGGTACGTAGCACGACGATTGGCAGAATGCGCCAATGGCAATAATGATAAGTCCGATTAAAATTTCCATACGTTTTAGAGATTTGTTTTATTTACTTTGCAAAGGTACGAATTATTTTCTTTACAGCCAAACTTTTACAACAAATTTTCATTGCCGAAGATTCTGTTTGCAAGAACACACAGCCTATCTGCAAACCACAAACCTGATACTGCAGAAATTACGCGCGTACTATCACTATTTAAAAAAAACTAGTTAAGCATTATCTCTTCATGCTGTTTGCACATCTTTGTCCCATAGCGTTATAGCGATGGCCAGCGCTGTCAATGATAACCAAACGACCATGCTCTATCTGCTTGTTCCTGAAAGCGCTTAGCTCAAAGCAGTTCAAGGCGTCAATGCAGGAAGCATTGGTTTGCGGACGCTCGTAGGGGCCGAGGTCACGAGCAGTGCCCGTCAAAGTACGCTTCAGGAAGGGGAAGTCAGCAATCAGGTTGTCGGGAACGTCGTAGGCAGCATTGCCGGCATCGATCATTCGGCTATCAGCAGCCAGTCGGCCAAAGCGACGGGGCAGCGAGCCATCGATGGCACGGGGCTTGAGCGCATCCTCCTCGTCGAGCGAGAGGAAGTCGTCCTGCCCGACGCCGGTCACCAGATGATGAGTCCATCCGTTCTTCGACATGGGTTTCGACAAGGCATTGTAGTCATCGGTGCCAACAGAGATCTCCTGTCTGCCCAGACATATATTGTTGTAGAACTTGGTATTGGCGTCAGAGCCGCCCGACTCGAACATGTAGTCATAGTTGTTGTTGAAGGCCAGACAACCAATGATGACGTGCCCGTCCTTGTGGCTGTTGCAGTCGAAGCCTTTCACGGAGCTGCCGGCATTGCAGTTAAAGGCGATGCAGTTGTAGGCATAGTGAATGCCCCGCGACGAGCCGCCCTCGCCATTGCCCCCCAGCTTAATGCCGTTGCCATTGCCCGAGAACGACATGTTGCTGCTCTTCCTGATGTAATCCTTCACCCAGAGATGGTCTTCGGCCTTGCCGGAGTCCCATGCCCAGCACTCAGCCAGGATGACGTCGAAGTCGGTCTCATAGAGATCCCACGCATCGTCGCTGTTGTGCCAGGCCCGACAGCGTATGAAGCGGTTGCCGCGCCCGTTGTGCATCTTGCAAGCAAAGCCATCGGCATCGCTGCCATAGTTAGAGTCGTAGTCGCAGTTGTGGTGGGAGTCGCAGTCGATGATGTCGTTATAGGCGCAGTAGGTGCCGTCGTTCTTGCTGAGGTTGGGGAAGGTGTCGCTGAACTTATGGCCGAAGCCCAGCTGCAGGCCCGTATCGAGATTGTAGCTGAACTCACAGCGCTCAATGCGGTTGTGCGACCCTTCAAGCTTGATGCCATTGTCAGCCGCATGGGTGATATGCAATCCAAAAAGCCACCAGTAGTTGCCCGTCATCAAGATGCCTCGGTCGCCCACGCTCTGGTCGATGAGCTGCTGTTCGAAGTCGAAGACGGGGCGTTCGTCCTGATAGTTGCGGATGACGATGGGAGCTTCAGCCGTGCCTGAAGTCGTGATACGCACGGTATACTTCTTCCCGTCTTTCTTCATCGTCGGCTTATACGTTCCTCCACGGCACACGATATGATTGCCTGCTACAGCCTTGTCGACCGCATACTGCAGGTTCTGCCAAGGTTTCTCAATGCTGCCATCACCACTTTCATCGCTGCCATCGGGTGCAATGAAGTATTCGTGCAGCGGCGTTGGGAAGGGTTTTGTGGGAATGGGTATGCCGGTGGTGATATAGGTAGAATCCTCTGGTTCGGTTGGTGTGTCAGGCGTGGCCGACTGGAGGGTGATGACGATATCGTCGATGTAAATGGTGGCACTCAGGGCAGTGAAGCGCAGTAGCACCTCAGTATCAGCTTCCGTGGAGTTCACCTTGTAGGAACTGCTGCCATAGGGTGTTGACGACGACACGGTGGACGTGCCAATCTCTGTCCACGCGTTTCCCCCATCGACAGACTTCTCCACCAGCAGTTTCTTTCCACTACCCGATGCCCGGTGAACGAACGACACTCTGCCGGGCTGGCTGAGCACAGGCGTCACCAAGTAGCCATTGCCACTCATAGTGGCTCGTTTGCTGCCATTATCACTTTTGGCATAGACACCTTTCAGCCGCCATTGTCCCGACGACAGTGTCACAGTGGTTTCCGACGAGGGTGCCGACGTGGGCATTCCCTGTTCAAAGCCTTCTCTCAGTTCATCAGCCACAGCTGTTGCTGTCACAAACAGCAGAAGCATCAGGGTAGTAATAGTTCTCATGCGTGGTATGGTTGGTGTAAGAGAAGAGGATGCACGGAAATGCATCCTCTCTCTTGTTGTTATGAACGGAAAAGATTAGCGCTTGCTGGTGACATCCTTCTCGTACTGCTGAATGGCAGCGATGAACTCCTCGCCCACAGGCACGTTGTTCTTCAGGTTGAAGTAGTCGTAGACGGCGCCGAACGGCATCGACTTGGCCTCTTCCATCAGGGCGAGACGCTCGAAGTACTGTCCGTTGTCCTCGTACTCGCGCAGCTTGGCCTTCGGCTCGAGCATGGCCTGGAGAATGCACTTCTGGGTGGCGCGGCTGCCGATGATGTAGGCACCGATGCGGTTGATGCTGGCATCGAAGTAGTCGAGTCCGACGTGAGCACGGTCGAGGGCGTCGC
>JAEEGL015297514.1_pt1 | contig 32384 bp, 27 predicted proteins | sample 9134231 | NCBI WGS metagenome assembly JAEEGL01 (sample SAMN16246548, study PRJNA631951) | gut metagenome | biome: gut microbiome; feature: rumen; material: fiber-attached | host: Bos | place: Iran: Karaj | collected 2018-10 | reverse complement strand
TTCAGTAATCTCTCCCTTTGCAATCATATCGTTGAGCTTCATTCCTGCAGCAATACCTGCAAGGTAACGTCCTTCGTAAATTGTGGCGAAGGCGTTGTGATAATTGGAAAGGCCCTCTGTGTGTGCCTTTGTACCTGTAGCGTGGCAGAACTGAACTTCCGGATATTCCTTAGCTGCCTCGATCATGTAATCTTCATGACCAAAGGAATCTGCAAAAACGATATCACAGCCTGCATCTGCAAGCTCACATGCTGCCTCGTAGCACTCCTGACCCTCAGGAATATTGGTCTTTAACATATATTCAACGCCTGCAGCCTCACAAGCCTGTGTTGCACCGTTGATAAAGTTAAGATCATAGGTAGAGTTCTCATCATGTAAAAAGATAAAACCAACCTTTACGTCTGATGAAGCTGTCTGTGCAGCCTCAGTTTCCTCTGCCGCCTGTGTACCGGTAGCCTCGGAAGCTGTTCCTGATTCAGTTGCGCCTGAGCAGGCAGATAATGCCATTACCATGGTTGCAGCAAGAATTGCTGACATTGCTTTTTTAAACTTTTTCATTTTATCCTCCTTTATTTAGACCAATACTGGTCATATGCTAAGTGAATTATATGTTATTTTTCTTTTTTCTTTTAGTGATGGAAAAGACGAAGGCCTGTAAATGCCATTACCATATCATGGCTGTTGGCTGCCTCGATTACGTTGTCGTCGCGAACTGAGCCGCCGGGCTGAGCAACATACTTTACGCCGCTCCTAAATGCTCTTTCGATGTTGTCACCAAATGGGAAGAAGGCGTCGGAGCCAAGGGCAACATCAGTATTCTTATCAAGCCAGGCTCTCTTTTCCTCAGCTGTAAATACAGCGGGCTTCTCCTTGAAGATGTTCTGCCACTTGCCATCTGCAAGAACGTCCATGTAGTCCTCGCCGATGTAAAGGTCGATGGCGTTGTCCCTGTCAGGGCGCTTGATGCTGTCAAGGAATGGCAGGTTAAGTACCTGTGGTGACTGGCGAAGGAACCAGTTGTCTGCCTTAGATCCTGCAAGTCTTGTGCAGTGGATCCTGGACTGCTGTCCTGCGCCGATTCCGATGGCTGCGCCGCCCTTTACATAGCACACTGAATTGGACTGTGTGTACTTAAGAGTGATAAGGGCAATCTTAAGATCGATGAGAGCTGACTCAGGAAGCTCCTTGTTATCTGTAACGATATTCTCAAACATGTTATCGCCAATCTCGATGAAGTTGTGACCCTGCTCGAAGGTTACGCCGAATACCTGCTTTTTCTCAATCGCATCAGGAACATAATCAGGATCAATCTTGATAACAGCGTAGTTGCCGCCCTTTTTAGCCTTGAGGATCTCAAGAGCCTCATCTGTGTAGCCGGGAGCAATTATACCATCGGAGACTTCTCTTTTAACCAGCATCGCTGTGTCCTTGTCGCAGACATCCGAAAGGGAAATGAAATCTCCAAAGGATGACATTCTGTCAGCACCGCGGGCTCTTGCATAAGCGTTTGCAAGGGGACTAAGTTCTCCAAGGTCTTCAACCCAGTAGATCTTTTTCTCAATGTCTGTGAGCTTGGTTCCAACAGCTGCACCGGCAGGAGAAACGTGCTTGAAGGAAGTAGCTGCAGGAAGGCCTGTTGCTTTTTTCAGCTCAGAAACCAGCTGCCAGCCGTTTAAAGCATCAAGAAGGTTGATGTATCCCGGTCTGCCGTTCAAAACCTCGATAGGGAGGTCACTGCCGTTTTCCATGTATACCTTGGAAGGCTTCTGATTGGGATTGCACCCATATTTAAGTTCGATCTCTCTCATGATTTGGTCTCCTTTATGATCTCAATCTTTTCTTGCATTCTTGTTGATGATGCGGGTCTCTTTGGCACCTGTTGCGATGTCAATATATCTGGTAAAAAGAGATACCTTGTTATCAGCGTTAAGGGCATCCCATACATTCATTGTAAATTTATCAATATCACCCGTTATATTAACCTGTGTGGGCTCGCCTTCAAAGCTTGGAAGCGGGTTACCATCGCCCATGTAGGTGTGGATAAAATAGCCCTCCCCGGCCTTGGGGTTCTCGTAGGTGTAGGTAAATCTCTGGCAGGAAGAAGGATCTCCGTGGTTGCTCTTAAGAATTGAAAGAGCAAAGTCGTACTTGCCTTCATCCACATTCATGATGCCTGAAATCCTTGGTGTGTAGTTGGGAGCATCAGGCTCAAACTCTCTTGTTCTAAGGGACTCCTCAAAGCTCTGTCCGGCCTGCATAAGCTCATATATGGTATCTGTCTGGTCTCCGTTGGTTACGATGGTTGAGTTGCCGCGAACACGAACAGGTGCGTAGATGATAAGGCTTGGATCCTCCATCTTGGATGGGTCAAAAGCCTCTGTGCGGATGCCCTCGCCCTCATTAACAAATACCCTGTTTCTTGAGTTCTCAGACCTTCCCATGATGAAGTAAGCGCAGACAGCGTACTTGCCATCCTCTGAAGTTCCGATGACAATTCCCCTGCCGGGATAGGTGGTGCTTGAGATTTCTTTTTGTAAATCTACCATAGTATCCTCCTAAAAATGAAGAAACCGCCTGAGCATGCCACTAAAAGCGGTTGCCCAGGCGGTCGACTAGTTAAAATTATGATCCATACTCCCATGTGGTTACCCACTTATCCGCCAGTTGTATGGACACGTATAACATACACTCTTTTGAAAAAAATAGCAAGAGGAAAAGTTCTCCGGTAACGTTTCCGAAAAGTATGGAATCTATTATAATATTGTGCTATTGTAGATTAACAACAAAAAAAAATAAAGAATTGTCTGATTGGAGGTATAAGTATGCCAGCTTGGTTAAAGGATGCGATTTTTTACGAGATCTACCCACAGTCATTTAAGGATACAAACGGCGATGGTATAGGAGATATAAACGGTATCATCGAAAAGCTTGATTATGTAAAGGGCCTTGGCTGCAATGCCCTGTGGATCAACCCATGCTACGATTCTCCCTTCAAGGATGCAGGCTACGACGTAAGGGACTACAAGAAGGTTGCTCCAAGATATGGAACCAATGAGGACCTTTACAGGCTCTTTGAAGAGGCCCACAAAAGAGATATCCACGTGCTCCTTGACCTGGTTCCCGGTCACACTTCCGAAGAACATGAGTGGTTCTTGGAGAGTAAAAAAGCTGAGCAGAATGAATATACTGACAGATACGTCTGGACAAGCCACTGGATCCAGGGAATTGCAGGCCATCCATATATCGGCGGCGAAGCAGACAGGAATGGCTGCTATATGCTGAACTTCTTTAAGTGCCAACCGGCCCTTAACTACGGTTTTTTAAACAGAACCGAGGACTGGCAGAAGGCCCCGGATGATCCTGCATGTATCGCCACAAGAGAGGCTTTAAAGGATGTAATGCGTTTCTGGCTTGACCACGGCTGCGATGGTTTCAGAGTAGATATGGCTGATTCCCTTGTTAAGGAGGATGATGAGAATAAGTCCGCAACAGGAGCTATCTGGAAGAACATCCGCCAGATGCTTGATAGCGACTATCCCGAGGCTGCCATTATCTCCGAGTGGAGTAATCCGATGCAGTCCCTTAAAAGCGGCTTCCACGCTGACTTTTACCTTGATCACCACGGAAATGGTTATAACACACTCCTTCGCGACTATGAAACAGAAGGCGGCGACCACAGCTTCCTTAAGAAGGACGGAAATGGGGATATCATGAGGTTCCTTAACGATTTCCTTCCAAAGTACGATTCCACCAAGGACGACGGCTATATCAGCTTTATCACCTGTAACCACGATACTCCTCGTCCAAGAAGGACTCTGGAGTTCCAGGAGCTTAAGCTTGCCACAGCTCTTTTCCTGACCCTTCCCGGAGTTCCCTTTATCTACTACGGTGACGAGATTGGAATGCGCTACCTTGACATTCCTACCAAGGAGGGCGGCTACACAAGAACCGGCTCCCGCACACCGATGCAGTGGAACCACGGCAAGAACCTGGGCTTTTCCGATGCAGATTCAAAAGACATTTACCTGCCGGTAGATCCTGCTCCTGACGCTCCAACAGTAACCTCCCAGGAAAATGATCCCGACTCTCTCCTTAGCACAGTTAAGGCCCTTACCGGGATCCGCCACGAATACCAGGACTTCCACGCTGACAGTTCCTTCGAAGTAGTCTATGCCGAGGCAGAGGAATTCCCGTTTGTATTCAAGCGCGGCGAGCTCTACGTGGCCATCAACCCATCGGAGAAAAAGGCCGGTGTCAGCGTCTCTAAGAAACGCGAAAAAATCTATGAAATAGGCTCTACAGAGATTAAAGAAAACTCCCTGATCATGGAACCCCAGAGCTTCGTGATCCTGAAATAAATCTATCCACTACTGTTATACCTATCCCACGCAAAAAATCCCCTTCTCCTCGAGGCTCATCGCGGGGCCTCGTCGAAGGGGATTTTTATATGCGTATTATTTAGAACAAGTGTAGATTACTCAACAGTTACAGACTTGGCGAGGTTTCTTGGCTTGTCCACATCAAGGCCCTTGGCAACTGATGTGAAGTATCCAAGAAGCTGAAGCGGAATGATCGCAAGGCTTCCTGCGAAGTGCTCATCAACCTTTGGTACGTATACCGTGAAGTCGCACTGATCCTCAACTTCGTACTTGCCATAGCTTGTAAGTCCCATAAGGTAAGCGCCACGGCTCTTGCACTCAAGCATGTTGGAAATAGTCTTCTCGTAGAGACTTGGCTGAGTGAGAACGCCGATAACCAGAGTGTTTTTCTCAATAAGAGAAATTGTTCCGTGCTTGAGCTCTCCTGCTGCGTAAGCCTCAGAGTGGATGTAGCTTATCTCCTTCATCTTAAGGCTACCCTCAAGACAGATTGCATAGTCAAGTCCTCTTCCGATAAAGAAGATATCCTGTGCATTGGAGTACTTGGCAGCAAACCACTGGAGTCTCTCTTTTTCCTCAAGGATCTTCTCGATCTTTTCAGGAATGCTCTTGATCTCCTCGATGTAGTACTTCATCTTGTCGGGATCTGTAAGTGTTCCTCGTGCCTCTGCAAGCTTAAGGGAAAGGATATATCCGCATACAAGCTGGCAGCTGTAAGCCTTGGTTGTAGCAACTGAGATCTCAGGACCTGCGAGGGTGTACATTACGTGGTCAGCATCTCTGGCGATGGATGATCCGATAACATTAACGATCGCAAGGGTCCTAAGGCCCTTTTCCTTGGCCATACGAAGGGCTGCAAGGGAATCTGCAGTCTCTCCTGACTGTGAAATAACAACAACCAGTGCATTAGGGTTAAGAGGCATCTTGCGGTATCTGAACTCTGATGCCAGCTCACACCTTACTGTAATATCTGTGAGATCCTCAACAATGTACTGGATCTCCATTCCAACGTGCCATGCTGAACCGCAGGCTACGATGTAAATCTCATTGATATCCTTGGCATCCTCAGCTGTGATACCAACCTCAGATAAGTCAATCTTGTCACCAACAATGTACTTGTTGATGGTATCCTCAACAACCTTTGGCTGCTCGTGGATCTCTTTCATCATGAAGTGCTCGTAGCCGCCCTTTTCAGCTGCCTCAGCAGAGAAGGTTACGGTTGTAAGCTCTTTTTCCACCTCATCACCGTCAAGGTTAAAGAATGTAACCTCTCCGGCTCTGATCCTTGCCATCTCCAGGTTGTCGATATAGTAAACGTCTCTTGTGTACTTAAGGATTGCAGGTACATCAGATGCAATGTAGGTCTCATCGTCCTTAACACCGATGATCATAGGTGACTGCTGTCTTGCAACATACACCTCACCGGGATAATCCTTGAACATAACCTCAAGGGCGTATGAACCGCGAACACGAACAAGAGTCTTGGCAATGGCATCAATAGGGCCCACCTGATATTTCTTGTAGTAGTAATCCACAAGCTTAATAAGAACCTCTGTATCTGTCTCAGAATAGAACTCGTAGCCATGTCTTATGAGCTTAGCCTTGAGCTCCTGGTAGTTCTCGATGATTCCGTTGTGAACACCGATAACATCTGAGTCATCATTGCCAGAGCCTGTGTGCTCAAAATGTCCGCTGACATGGGGATGAGCATTGATAACGCTGGGAGCACCGTGGGTTGCCCATCTGGTATGTCCGATACCGCAGCAGCCTGATACTTCCTTGCCGTCATTGGTCTTGTTGGCAAGATTGGCAAGCTTACCTACTGTCTTAACAACAACAGTTGAGCCATCGCCGTCCCTTACAGCAATACCTGCTGAATCATATCCCCTGTATTCAAGTTTTGAAAGTCCTTCAAGCAGGATTGGTGCTGCCTGCTTATGTCCGATATATCCTACTATTCCACACATAATTTTTTACTCCAAATGTCCTTTTTCTGTGATTACCTTGATAACGTCGTCTACGTACTTCTCGCAGATTGCATCTGTCTCAGCCTCAACCATTACTCTGATAAGAGGCTCTGTGCCGGATTCCCTGACAAGGATACGGCCTGTATCTCCAAGTGCATCAGCCACAGCCTGGACTGCCTTCTGCACATCGGGATCGTTCTGAGCTTCGGGTTTGCTCTTTACCCTTACGTTCTTGAGCACCTGAGGATAGAATACCACAGGAGCAGCAAGAGCGCTCATAGGCTTCTCTTTTGCAAGCATAACCTCCATAAGCTTAAGGCTTGTAAGGATACCGTCACCTGTTGTTGCATACTTGGTGAAGATGATGTGTCCTGACTGCTCGCCGCCAACGCGGTGTCCGTAGGTTACCATGTTCTCGTATACATATTTATCGCCTACAGCGGTCTTCTCATACTCGATACCAACCTTATCAAGCGCCTTGTAGAGACCAAAATTACTCATTACTGTGGTTACAACCTTGTTATTTGAAAGGCTTCCCTGCTCCTTGAGATAACAGCCGCAGATATAAATGATGTGGTCGCCGGTAAGAACATTGCCCTTCTCGTCAACTGCAAGGCATCTGTCAGCATCGCCGTCAAAGGCAAAGCCTACATCAAGACCTTTTTCAACTACAAATTTCTGCAGGTGCTCGATGTGAGTTGAGCCGCAGTCTGTGTTGATGTTGTAACCATCAGGTTCGTTATTGATAACATATGTTTTCGCACCAAGTGCGTCAAATACTGCCTTTGCGATCTGCCAGGAAGCACCGTTTGCACAATCAAGTCCAACCTTTTTGTCCTTGAAGCTGTACTTGGAATTAGAGATCAGATAGCCCACATAGCGATTTCTGCCTGCCACATAGTCAACGGTTCTGCCAATCTCATCCCTCTCAGCAACCGGGATCTCGATCTTGCCGTCAATGTAATCCTCAACCCTAAGGATCGTCTCCTCGTCCATCTTCTCTCCGTTGCCGTTAAAGAGCTTGATGCCGTTGTCATAATATGGATTGTGGGATGCGGAGATCATAATTCCGCAGTCAAAATCATCAACCCTTGTGATATATGCAACTGAAGGGGTTGTTGTAACGTGCATGATATATGCATCTGCTCCGCTGGCCATAAGTCCTGTGCAAAGAGCATACTCAAACATATAGCTGCTGCGTCTTGTGTCCTTACCTATTACGATCTTAGCTTTTTTGCCATGGTTTGCGCCATAGTACCAGCCAAGATATCTTCCGATCTGAACTGCGTGCTCAAAAGTAAGGTTCTTGTTTGCCTCACCTCTAAAGCCGTCTGTTCCGAAATACTTGCCCATTATCTTTCCTCCTTATGGATAACTTCACCGCTGTTCTTGTAGATGGAGTTCTCCGGAACAACTCCTCTTACGCAGGAAGTAGGATAAACATTGGAATGACGTCCTATTACTGTGCCGGGGTTGCAGACTGCATTGCAGCCAACCTCTACATAGTCGCCCAGCATTGCGCCAAACTTCTTGACACCGGTCTCCATGTGCTCTGTGCCGTTGTGTACCACAACAAGCTTCTTGTCGCTCTTGACATTGGATGTGATGGAGCCGGCACCCATGTGTGAATAATAACCGAGAATGGAATCACCAACATAGTTGTAGTGAGGTGTCTGAACGTGGTCGAAAAGAATGACATTCTTGAGCTCTACGCTGTTTCCAACAACGCAGTCAGCGCCAACAAGAGCCGATCCTCTGATAAATGCGCCGTGACGGACCTCAGTGTTTGGTCCAATGATGCAGGGAGCTCCTAGATAAGCGCTCTCAAAAACTGTAGCGCTCTTGTGGACCCAAACATGCTCCTTGACCTCTGTATAGTCATCGCCAAGCCCTGCGCCGATCTCAAGGATCATGTCCTTAATGCCCTTAAGGGCCTCCCAGGGGTATGTAAAGCCCCTAAGGTAATCAGCTGCAAGAGTGTGCTCAAGATCGTAAAGATCTGAAATTGTGTACATATTTAAAGCCTCTCTTTCTTTTCTATATCGAGGAAGTACTTGTAAGTATCTACTGTAAGTTCTCCACATGCAGGCTCATCGCAGGCGATGATGGCTCCATTATGCATCTGGAGTGCACTGCATATCCATTTTGAGCTCACCGGCCCCTCTACGGTTGCCGCCATAGCTCTGGCCTTGTTATGTCCGTTGATCAGGATCAGGATCTCTTTTGAATCCATGACTGTTGCAACGCCCACTGAAAGCGCCTGTGCAGGTACCTTCTCCGGGTCGTTTCCAAAGAACCTTGAGTTGGCGATCCTTGTATCAGATGTAAGACTCCTTATACCTGTTCTGGACGCAAAGCTTGTGGAGGGCTCGTTAAATGCCAGGTGTCCGTCAACACCGATTCCTCCCATGAAAAGATCTATTCCACCATAGGAGCGGATTTTCTTTTCATAGTTCTCGCACTCAGAAAGCGGGTCATCAGCCATCCCGTTTAATATATTGATATTCTCCGGTTTCATATCAACCAGATGATCAAAGAAATTGTCGTGCATAAAGTACCAATAAGATTGGTCATGTTCCCTTGGAAGCCCAAGGTACTCATCCATGTTGAATGTAACCACGTTGGCAAAAGAGAGTTTGCCTTCCCTGTTCATCCTGACAAGCTCTTTGTAAACCCCGATGGGGCTTGATCCTGTAGGAAGCCCAAGTACAAATGGGCGATCCTTGTCTGCTCCGTTGTTGTGCTCTGTGATACGCATTCTGATGTAGCCTGCCGCCCAGAGGCACATCTTCTCATAGTTATCCTGAATAACTACCCTCATACCGCACATCTCCTTGCCATTATAAGGTCAACATCATGGAATAATTATATGGTTTAGGGCTCTGTTAGTCAAATTACAGGACTCGACAAAAAAATAACCCCAAAGCCAGATAGTCTCTGTCTTTGAGGCTTTTGGAAAAGAGCTGCTGACGAGAATCGAACTCGTGACCTCCGCACTACCAATGCGACGCACTACCGACTGTGCTACAACAGCTTGAACCGCCTATGGCAGTCACGAATGATATTATAGCAATGTGTATCTGTTATGTCAACGAAAAAGATATATTCCCTTTAAATCACGCCTGATTTATTACTGACATGTAATAGGAATACAGGTTCCTGTAAGTGTCTGAGTTGTAATGAAGACCATCCGGTGTGCTAAATCCAGTCTGCATCAGATAGGAATACCCGTCGATCCACTGGATCCTTGGATCAAGCTCTGACTGAAGACGTGCATTAAATCTCTCTATCTGGGCGTTGGAAACTGATGCGCTCTCACCAACAGGTGTTACCGCTGCATAGTAAACTGTAATGCCGGCGTTGATCCAGTCATCAATGTTGTTATTGATAAGACTGATGTACTTGCCTGCATTGCCCAGGTCATTTACGCCGAAATTGATGATCATTGTGGTGCCGCTGCCTGCATAGGAAGGAATCTCTGAAAGAGCTGTATCCCTGAACCAGCAGTAGCCCTCGCCCACCTGAGCGATGTATGCCTTGTCGGAAGACCCGACCGCCATCTTCATCTGAACAGTCCTTGAATCACCAACAAACACGTATGGAATGCTTGGAAGCTCTGTAACCATGTAATCTCCGATAATAAACGCTGTGGCGTCGTCGTAATCCACCTCATACCAGCCATTGTCTGTCTCACCAACAACAGTGACTTCGCTTCCCCACTTGAGCTTGCCAACTTTGTCATAGTCGGTTCCCGCTCCGCAGCGGACATTGACCGTATCGCTGACATACATGGTGATAGGGGCCGCATATCTTGTTACTGTGAAAAGAGTTCTCTCAAGAAATGTAGTGTTTTCCTCATTGGAAACCGTTACAGTATCCGGATCCTCGCCTTCTAAAGCAGAAACTGCCGCTGTAGCTGCTCCGTCAATGGTTCCTGCCATAGTATCAACAAGTTCTTTGCTGGAAAGAGATCCTGCGTCCATGCTGTCATAGGCATTCCTGTCCCTGCCCGCGGCTGAGAACACCACAAAAGAGAAAACTGCTGCAAATGCTGTCAGTAGTATTAAGTTTCTTTTATTAATGTGTTTGCTTTTCATCGTCTGAAAATTTTACATTAGCCGTAAAAATATGTCAAATTCTGTTAAATTTCCATCAGGCGGCCAAACAGGTACTGGTATATATCCTGGCTCTGTTTCTGAAAGTTGTCTATCATGGCCTGGGCCATCTCCTCCGTGGGAACAGGAAGTTTTATATCCATAAGGTTTCGACCATTTTCTTTTATCATGAGCTCCACAGTGTACTCATTCTCTGCAGTTTTCTTGTAATCCCCAAGAATTGCCGACTCGTTCCTGAGCTTTAAGCTGTTTTCCTTAAGGTACTCATCGATCTCCTGTCTGATGGAGGGGTTGATCCTGTTCCCAAAAAACTCAAGAGTCTGGGCACCCTCTTCCGTTATCTCAAGGTAGGTCCTGTTGGCCATGGTCTTTTCACTTATAAGATTGGATGACGCCAGTTCGCTGAAGGCCTCCTGCAAAGTCATGTAGTTGGTATACTCTTTTTCCAGGATAAAATCATAGATCTGGGACTTGGAAAGAGGTACCTCACAGCGTTTAAGCATGTATAGAACCAGCATTTTATATAAAGTAAGATATTGCGAACTCAAAATTACTGCTCCATTATTCTTTGACATGTGCCTTGACAGCACTGCTTATTACATCTGCTACTCTTGGATCAAAAGCTGCAGGAAGGATGTTTACATCACTAAGCTCCTCATCAGGCACGAGACCTGCAAGGGCCTCTGCTGCTGCAAGCTTCATCTCCTCTGTTATCCTGGTTGCCCTGACTTCAAGAGCACCCTTAAAGATTCCGGGGAAAACAAGGACGTTGTTGACCTGATTTGGGAAGTCGCTTCTTCCGGTTCCGATAACGCGGACCCCTGCTTCCTTTGCAAGATCAGGCATGATCTCAGGTACAGGGTTTGCCATGGCAAACATAATGGCATCCTTGTTCATGGAAGCTGCCATATCTTTTGTCACAATACCCGGGGCTGAAACTCCCACAAAGATATCTGCTCCCTTAAGGGCATCAGCAAGGCTGCCTGAAAGCTGGTCGGGGTTGGTGACATCCATCATCTTCTCCTGCATCCAGTTAAGACCTTCCGTGGACTTATTAAGGATTCCCACCTTATCGCACAGGGTTACGTTCTTAAAACCGTAGTTCAGAAGAAGCCTTGTGATGGCAATTCCCGCACTTCCTGCGCCGTTTACCACTACTTTGCACTCCTCTTTCTTTTTGCCCACAACCTTAAGGCCGTTGATTATTCCTGCAAGCACAACGATGGCTGTACCGTGCTGGTCATCATGAAATACGGGGATGTCCAGGATTTCTTTTAACCTCTCCTCGATCTCAAAGCATCTTGGAGCTGAGATATCCTCAAGGTTAATACCGCCAAAGCCGGGAGCAAGGTACTTTACAGCTTTGATGATCTCCTCCGTATCCTGGGTATCAAGGCAGATCGGAACAGCATTGACGCCGCCAAACTCCTTGAAAAGAACTGCCTTGCCCTCCATAACAGGCATAGCTGCGTGCGGTCCGATATTTCCAAGGCCAAGAACAGCACTTCCATCAGAAACAACTGCTATTGTATTGGACTTGATGGTGTACTTGTAGGCAAGGTCCTTGTCCTTAGCTATCAGCTTGCATGGCTCTGCGACTCCCGGTGTATAAGCCAGGGCCAGATCCTCGCTGGATTTCACCTGCGCCTTTGACCTGATCTCAAGTTTTCCGTTCCACTGCTCGTGCAGCTGCAGTGCTTTCTCTGCGTTAGTCATATCATTCCTCCTGTTATTTAAAAGGTTTTTCCTACTATATCATATGCAAAAGAGATTACTTCGCTACGCTTGTCTGTGTCAATATATTTAAACACATCATATATCTGCTTTTTACTTCCGCCTGTGGTCTGAAGGCCAAGGGCAAGTCCCAAAGCAGCTATCTCATCTGCAGCATCCGTCTGCCTTGAGAGCATAAGGGCATCAATGTACCCGTTTTCCTCCATCTTGACATAGGCATAGGCAAAAGCCGCAGCCTGCAGTGCCTGACCGGAAGTGGAAGAATAACCGATCTCACTAAGGATTATGGATCTGACATTGCCGGAGGTATCAAGCATTTCCTCCTTCTGCATGTAATTGGTCAGAACCTCGATGTTATCCATGGTGATACATGGCGTATTTTCTGTGTGGTCAACATACTTGGAGGACTTCCAGAAAGCCGTGTTCCCGTTGGGGAAGGAGTATGGATGAGCCGCAAGCCCCCAGTCGATGTTGCCATATTCTGAAAGGGATAAAGCAAAGATATCAAGGACATCCTTCGCGTCGTAGTCACCTGTCTTTTCCGTATTATAGGTCCAGCGCTGGTCAAGAGGTATATAGACCTGGGCTGCGGAATTCTGGCTCTTGATGGAATTGTAGAAGATCCTGAATCCTCTGGTAAATTCCACGGTGTAGGTGTTTACGTCCACGTAGGCCATGTAATTGTACTCTCTTCTGGCGTTGACCTCGTTGGCATAGATCCACATGCTGACATTGCCGTGACCGGAACCGGAGTAGCGGTTGGCCAAAAAGCTGCTGATAGCAGCGATAGCCTTAACTCCACGATCTTCTGCGGCATTAAACATGTAATAGGGCGCTGTGGAGCCGCTTCTGGCGCTTGGATGGGTGATCTCCGGGAAGGAGGATGTGCTGGCATTGTTCAGTACAATTGCAGCCACATCGATGCCCATGTTGTTGAGGCGCTTAAAGAGATTATCGTAGTCATTTATGATGCGCTCGTTAAAGTGATAGGTGACCCCGCCGTAGGTATAGGAAATTCCACCTGAGGTCACCAGGATGTTTTTTAATGGAATGTTATAGGTTGCATACTCACAGCCCAGATCCTGAAGCTCGCTGATACGAAGAGGATCCGGAAGGATGCCCTTTATGGACTTGTGCTCCATGCCGGCGTAGCTGTAGCCTGCGCAGGCTTCGGGATTAGTGATATATTTGGCGTGGCTTACAGGCACAAACTCATCATCCAGCTTAACTGCCACACGGAATTTGGAAAAGAGCCTTGTGTCCTCCTCTCCTTTGTTAAGATCCAGGGAAAAAGAGGTGTCGTCGTTTTTGTAGATCCTGGCAACAGGCTCTTTTGTCTCATCTATGGAATCCTCGTAGGTCGCCAGCTCGAAAAGATAGTAGTACTTGTCATCGCTCTTTGGAATACCTTCAGATACCACAGAAACCTCAACTTTGCCGGAATCTGCGATATTGCAGGTGAGAGTGGCAAATTCGTCTCTGTTTTCATCAGTCATCTCAACAGCTTCCGGGCGAAGACTAAGGGCCTTTGAAACTTCCCTGCCGGCACCTACTATCTGATCAATGGTAACCGCACTTAAGTATCCGGAGTTCTTGTCCTCCTCTTCCTCAAGGGAAGCCTCAAAGATAGCTTCCTGCTCCTGTTGCTGCTCTTTTGCCAGTTCTTCTTCAGTCTTTCTTCCTGATAAAAAGAGCCAAAGGCATAGGCCAACAACCAGCACCAGCGCTCCGGCGCAGGCTGCCACGGTTATGATCACCGCTCTTCTATTTTGACGGGCTTTGCGCCCGGTTCTTCTCTTTCTTGTACCGCTCATGTAACCCCTTATAAGAAATCGATATCAAATGTTATTGTATTGTGATCGGGAAATTAGTATATTTGCCAGGCAGGGCACAAGCCTTACTCGTCACCCGGCTCATCTGCCCGCTCTTTGAGCCTCTTCATGTGCTCTTTGATCCTCTGCTCGTATCCGTTGCCTGTAGGACTGTAGAACTCTTTTCCATTAAGCTCGTAGGGCAGATACTGCTGTTTGACATAGTGATCCTTGTAATCATGGGCGTACTTGTAACCGATCCCGTGTCCCAGCTTGCCTGCGCTCTTGTAATGGGCGTCCTGAAGGTGCGGTGGAATGGGAAGATTACCGGTTGCTCTCACTGTCTGGATTGCATCGTCAACAGCAAGGTAAGCAGCATTGCTCTTTGGTGCTGTAGCTATATAGGTAACTGCCTGGGCAAGTGTTATGCGGGCTTCAGGCATTCCAAGCCTCTCCACTGCAAGAGAAGCTGCCACTGCAACCTGCAGTGCCTGGGGATCTGCATTGCCTACATCCTCTGAGGCACAGACCATCATCCTGCGGACGATGAACTTGGGATCCTCTCCCGCGTTGAGCATCCTGGCCAGATAGTAAACTGCTGCGTCAGGATCCGAGCCTCTCATGCTCTTGATGAAAGCTGAAATGGTGTCGTAGTGGTTGTCGCCATCCTTGTCGTACCTGGCAACCTTCTTCTGGATACACTCCTCAGCCACTTCTCTGGTTATGTGGATGAGCCCGTCCTCTGACCTGTCTGTGGTCATGATGCCAAGCTCAATGGCGTTAAGGGCGTGCCTTGCATCGCCATCTGCTATGTCAGCAAGGAACTCCGCGGCATCCTGCTCAAGTACTGCCTTATAGGAGCCCATACCCCGCTCAGTGTCTGAAACTGCGCGGTTTAACAGTTCTTTTATATTGTCACTGGAAAGGGGCTTTAGCTCAAAAATGATGGACCTTGAAATAAGCGCCCCGTTGACTTCAAAATATGGATTCTCCGTTGTGGCACCGATCAGCACCACAGTTCCGTCCTCAACAAATGGCAGGAGGTAATCCTGCTGGCCCTTGTTGAACCTGTGGATCTCGTCGATGAAAAGAATGGTCTTCCTGCCGTACATGCCAAGATTGTCCTTGGCCTTTGAGACCACCTCTTCCATGTCCTTCTTGCCGGCAATTGTGGCGTTTATCTGGGTAAACTCTGCCTTGGTGGTGTTGGCGATGACCTTGGCAAGGGTTGTCTTGCCGGTTCCGGGAGGTCCGTAGAGAATTATTGAGTTTAATTTATCTGCGGAAATTGCACGATAAAGAAGCTTGTCCTTACCAATGATGTGCTCCTGTCCAACGACCTCATCAAGGGTCCTGGGGCGCATCCTGGCGGCAAGCGGAGATTCTTTTTCCATGTTGTTTTCACGCATATACTGAAATAAGTCCATAGTGAATTCAATTTTACTATTTTTGTAGCGAAATTGGAAGTAAGAATGATATGCAGGGCAGAAATAATACAATTCGTCTTCCCGGGATGCCTTTGCTCTTTTTACTGGTCAATTTCCACCGCAGTTTCAGTCATTATAATGGTGACATTTCCGTCCCTTGTGAGGTATGTGGTGACGCCGGCTGCTGCCAGGATGTCCAGGACCTGCTGATCCTCAGGCTCGGAGGTGCTGGAGGTGATGATGGCATACTCAGGATCAACGTAGTCTATAAAGGCCTTGGTGTTGTCGTTGTAGCGGCCGTGGTGAGGGACCTTGAGGATCGTGGACTTTAGGCCCTCTGTCTGCAATAGTTCTGAAATCCGCTCATATTCTGCATCCCCCGCAAAGAGCATGGAGTTTTCCCCTATAGAGGCCCTGATCACAAGGGATGAGTTGTTGCTCTCTTTTCTTGAGTAGCTCTGAGTCTGTGGTGGATAAATGGTAAAAGAAACTCCGTCTGCCTCGTAGCTTATGACCTCTGAGACCGTGGTTTCAACGAGGCCTGCAGCGCTAAGGGCTTCCATGTAGTTGGTGATGTCATCGGACTCTTTTGAGTGATAGGTGGTATAAACCGTGCCAACTTCAAAATTATTAAGGACATGATCTGCACCGCCCACATGATCCTTGTCAAAGTGGGTTATTATCAGCTCGTCAACTCTTGTAACTCCCTGTTCATTCAAAAAATCCACAAGTATGTCGGCCTTCTTGTCAAGACCCGTATCGATCACGGTCACGTGATTGTCTGATATGAGCACAAAAGCATCTGCCGCCCCGCCCTTTATGCAGGTGATGGTAAGTGTTGTGCCGGAGGTGGTTGTAGCTGTGGTGGTGGAGGTGGTGCCGGACTGTGAGCTCGGCGCTGGTTCCGAAGATGTAGATGCAGAGTTTTCCCCTGTAGTTACCTGGCTTTCGGTACCTTCTTGTGAAGATTCAATTTCTACTGCGTTGCTGCTCTTCCCGCAGGCCACAAGGCTCGTGAAGACAAACGCGGTGAGTGTCAAAATTGTGATAATTGAAGTTATTTTTCTTTTCATATGTTTCCTCAGTTAAAAGTATCCTTTTTGACATGCATTACTTTCAGCATTATAATTTGTAAAATCATTACATGCATTCCATGGGATTATCAAAATCCGTGATTGTACACATTGATTGTCCCACACAAACATAAAACCAACCTAAAAATTACATGAAAGGACCATAAAACGTGAAAGCATTTAAATCATTTATCATAACACTGGTTATCATTATCGCCATCGGCGGTATCTTCCTCTTTGCCAGGAACTCCATCAAAAAAGACGTTGCGACCACAGTGGAATCCACAGAGTCCAAGCAGTCCAAGAAATCCACTGCCAATCCCATAAAAAAGGCCATCGTCAACGAGGCCATTGACCAGTACGTTGAAAAGTCCGATGGCAAGGCAAAAGAGATCCTTGATTCCATGTCCGAAGAAGACAAGGACACAGTGACCGAGATCATTGCCAACAATGTTGACCTTGAGGATATCCCTGAGATCAAGTCCTATATCTCAAACAGAGACACTGCAGGCCTTATGCAGTATGCTCAGGAAAACCTCTCTGCAGAGGAGCAGGCTGAGCTCGCAGAACTGATGGTAAAGTACGCACTTACAACTCCATAACATAGATATTATTGAAGCCCTCACAAAAGAAAGGCTGCTTAACTTGCTTAAGCAGCCTTTACTATGTTCCTTACCCAGACTCCGCTCTTTACCAGGCAGAATCCGATTATGCACTTAAGTATCTCAAGGAGTGAAACCGTCATGAACACATACAACGCAGGGAGGGTTGTATATCTTGAAAGAATATATGCTGCCGGTACTGATATGATCCAGGCAAAGCAGCTGTCAAACAGGAAGGTAACAGCAGTCTTACCTCCTGACCTCATGGTGAAATAAGACACGTTCGCATAGGCATTTATGGGCATTATCATGGCAACCACCCATATGCACCTGGTGGCAAGGTGCTTGATCTCATCGCTGGTATTGTAGATCTGCGGTATTATTGGAGCCGCAATCGCAAGAAGTGTCCCCATAACAAAGGTGCTCATGATACTAAGAGCAGCCATCCTCCAGGCACTTCGCCTGGCATTCACAAGTCTGTCTGCTCCAAGCTCCTGCCCCACTATGATTCCCGTGGAATTACCAATGGATAAAAAGACTTCGTTGAATATCTGGGATATAGTTCCGCTGATATTCATGGCCGCGATCACCGCTATTCCCCTTACGGAATACGCCTGCAGAAGACTTGCCTGAGCAAGGCTCCACAAAAACTCATTGCCAAGAAGCGGCAATGACTTTGTAAGTATAGACAAAGCCAGCTTTCCCGGTATCCTGAAACTCCCATAAAGCCCCTTAAAGAATCCATATTGCGTCCCGGGCCTGTGGGCACCTGCCACCACAATTGCAAGCTCAACGAATCTTGAAATATCCGTGGCGATCGCCGCACCAAGAACTCCCATCTTTGGCAGGCCAAACAGACCAAATATCAAAAGCGCATTGAAGATAAAGTTGATCACCATGGCTATCATACTGGCAACCATTGGAAGGGTTGTCTTTCCGGACTCCCTCATGGCACTGGCATATACCTGGGTGAGGCTAAAGGGCGCAAGTCCCACGATCATGATGCCAAGGTACCCAACCGCATGTCCCATGGTTGCCACCGCGTCAGCCTCTGAGGTGTCAGCTGAAATGTATAAGGAGATGATATCCGCCCCCAGATAATGGAGAATAAAGGCCGCCACTGTAAAAATAGTAAGGGCCGTCAGGAGCTTGAACCTTATGGAGTGCCTTACGCCCTCCATATCTCCTTTTCCAAAGAACTGGGTGCTGTAAATGCCTGCTCCCGCCAGTGACCCCCATATACACAGATAAAAGATAAACAGGATCTGGTTTACAATGGCAACCGCCGACATTGGCAGGGTTCCAACCTGGCCAACCATGATATTGTCCAGAAGTCCCACAATATTGCTCAAGGTATTCTGGACTATCATAGGCACAACAACAGTGGCGACACGCCTGTAAAATTGCGCATCCCCCAAAAGACACTCTTTTAATGTGAACTTGTACTTAATTGCCTCTTCTCTATTTCCGGTCTCAAACTGTTTCATGAATTTATCTCATTATGTCTTTTTCAGATTGATGTTAACGATTACTATTCCCGCGCTGACAAGAAGGAGCGCTAAAAAGCTGCTCATGGAGAAGGCCTGTGAATACTCCCCAAGGAAAAGAGCTGACAGCACCACTCCCATTATGGGATTGATAAACCCAAGTATGGACACTCTGCTGACCGGGTTGTACTTAAGAAGCACTCCCCACATGGTGTACGCTCCGGCAGAAATGAACCCCATATAAATGAGGTTGAGTATGCAGCCACTGCTATAGCACACAAGGCTTCCGCCCATTAGCTTTCCTACTATGAAAAGAACTACTCCTCCCACAAAGAACTGATATCCGCTTAAAACCACAGGGTTCTCATCCTTTGAAAAGATCTTGATAAGGCAGCCGGATACCGCATAAAATGTGGCTGCAACCAGCATGGCTCCTTCACCTGCAAAGGTAATTGGGGCTCCATCAAGAATTGATGATCCGCCTCCAAAGACCACTATGATTCCAAGAAATCCCACGATACATCCAAGAATCTTTTTAAGGGTCATCTTCTCAAGCCTGAAGATGAAAGCAGCAAATATTACTGCCAGGAAATTACCTGATGCGTTGATAAGGGAGCCTCTTACGCCGCTGGTGTTTGCCAGTGACATGAAAAAGAAATAGTACTGCCCGATAGTCTGCACCAGAGCAAGGATAATTATGCTCCTTGCGGGTCCTTTCCTGGGAAGAAGCATCTTTTTTGCCAGGATTGAGCCAAAAAGGATTGTCATAACACCTGCTATCGTAAATCTCGCTCCCGCCAGCATCAGCCTCGATGAAGTGTCATCTGCAGGAATCCGGAACAACTCGTATGCTATTTTGATTGCGGGAGATGCTGACCCCCACAGCACGCAGCAAAACACTGCTGTAAGTATTGTAACGGGCATGAAAGCCCAGATGGATGATGTATTATCTTTTTTATTCACTCAATAATTCCTCAGCTGACTTTTAGTATTCTATGTCAAAATTCCATAAGTCATATTCCCGTAACTTCTTCAGAATTTTACTCCGACACAATATATAGGCTATCCTCTGTAACCTTACATTTCAAGAATAAAATTTTAACACCGGCACTTTGCGCCTCGTAGAAAGCTTTGGCAAAATCAGGATCCGTCTCCTCATTTGGCCTTACCTGCGATATGCCTTCCCCTTGAATAACAAATGCTATGAAAGTGTTAAATCCAAGACTTGCAGCCCCCGCAAGCTCTTTTAAATGCTTGGCTCCCCGCTGGGTTGGGGCATCGGGAAAGTATCCAATCCCATCCTTAAAAAGAGTGCAGCCCTTCACTTCCATCAGATACTTTTCCCGGCCTTTTTCCATATAAAAGTCTATTCTGGAATCACCATATTTGTATTCGGGCCTTACCAGGTCATATTTATTTTGTGCTATCAGCCACTCCTTTACCACCGCGTTCGGGGCCTGGGAGTCGATGTTTATTATCCGGCCGTCCTTTTCCACAGCCACAAGGTCGTAGGGAGTTTTCCTCTCAGGATTAGCTGCCTTTTCAAGGTACACCCTGCAGCCCGGGATAAGGAGCTCTTTGCATCTTCCTGTGTTCTTTACATGAACAACAAGTTCATTGCCATCTAGTGATACTCTGGCAATGAACCTGTTTGGCCTTGCTATGAAATTTGCTGCAACGATATTATTATACTTCAAGGATAATCTCCGGATTGTGCTGGTTTTAGACTATTATACAGCAAAATCAGTTTCTGCACATTCCAAGATATATCAATGCGTTCTGGTGATTCATGTCGATGGACAGGGCCTTTTCAAAGAACCCTTCAGCTTCCTTAGTAAGTCCCAGGCCGAGCTTGCCAAGTCCCATAAGGTAATAGCAGTGAGCCCTGTTCCGCTCATCCATGTCGGCGTCAAACACTGTCATGTCGGGCATGGAAACCGCGAAATAGTCCATCTTGAACTTGTCCCGAAGGTGCTGCTCGCCGTAGTCAAGGAGCCTGTAGTAGCGTGCGTTTGCCTCCTTCTTGAGGCCCAGCTTTTCCTTGGCAAGTCCCTGATATAGGATCATGTCTGCAGGCTGGTCATAGTAATACATAACCCCTGCAACCTCCATGGCGCCAAGGGTTGCACTCTCAAAGGCTTCATGGGCTTTCTCCTTATCCTCAAGCATCTCAAAAGCTTCGCCCAGATAGTAGTAGATATTGTTGTCCTTGGTGCCTTCAAGCCTTCCTTCCCCAAGGTTCTCCGGATATGACAGGGCTTCCAGGAGCTTATCCTTAGCCTCTGCTGCCCTTCCCTGTTTAAGATCCTCCTTGGCCATCTCTGTGAGGGCCACCTTAAACTGACCGGTTATCTTGCCCTCAGCTCCCTCCCAGGTGCTGAAGCTGTGGCAGGTAATCTTGTCATAGGCCTTTTTATGCTGTCCTGACATATTAAGAAGAGTCACATACTCGGTATAAAGGTCATCTCTCTTTTCAATGAGCTCTATGTGCTTGTCATAGTTTTCAAGTCTCTTTTCAAAAGAGATCTGAAGCTTCTGATACAGGTGATCCAGCTCAAGGAACACTCTGGCATCCTGCTCATCCAAGGCAAATGCCCTCTCAAGGCACTCTCTGGCCTTTTCCTTGTTGCCCCTCTTGTTGTAGTAGGCAATGGACAGATTCCTTAAAGCAGTTGGATAAGAATCGTCAAGCTCTGTTGCCTTTTCCCACAGGGAAATTGCCCTATCAAAGTCAAGCTTGTCGTAGCACAGGCAACCAAGATAGTAATATGCCCTTGCTCCGTCAGTGTTAAGCTCTATCGCCTTCTCCAGCACTGCTATATCCTCAAGCTTATTGGGGAAAGTGCAGTAGGGATTGAGCTTTTCGGCCTGTTTAAATTCAGAAATTGCATCTGCAGGCTCTTTTCCCTGTTCCGCAATACCTTCGCCGGAAGGTGTCTTGCCAGAGCAGTTCAACAGCCTTGCCAGGTAAGCTCCTCTATAGTAGCTCACCATGGGCTTTTTGCCGGGATACAGGTCAAGAACGTCCACTGCCTCACGGTAGAAGCCGCTCTCAGCCAGGTCTCTTGCAGCCTGAAGGAAGTTCTCGTGGAAATCTCTTGTAAGAACATGGAAGTTCTCCACGTATTCCTTATTGTCAGGCTCTAAGATTGTTCGAAGATACAGGGATACAAAGTCAAAGGTATCTACAGCAAGGTTGCTCTCCACCTGCGTTTTCGCATCATCCGGCATTCCAAGTTTATATAGAAGCATTGCCTTAAGGCCAAGAGCCTTAACATTGTGGATGTTCTTAACAAGCCCCTTGTCAACCAGGGCCAAAGCCTCTTCAAACTCGCCGCTCCTTGCCTTTATCACTGCAAGATAGTAGTAGGACATCTCCTGGAGTTCGCTCTTCCATGCTGCCTTGTAAAAAGAGTCGTAAGCCGCCTCATATTTTTCCTGATAAAACAGGGCAAGTCCCAGATTGTAGTAGGGCTCGCTGTCGTAGGGATTTGGATGCATCATGGTGAGGCGCTCTAGAGCCTTTTCAAAGTACTTTGAAGACTCTGCAAAGTGTCCTCTTCTGAAAAGAAGCTGTCCATAGGCATTGTTTATCCTGGTATCGCCCTCATCCCGCTTAAGGCCCTCAAGATAGTAAGGATCAGGCAGGTAGGTTGCATGTCTGTACTGCTCAATATGCTGCCCAGTCAGATACAGCTCCTCATTAGTGATGATGTCAGCCGGGTCCTTGGCAGCCTTTGCAGGCTCTGCAAGCTCAGGGATCCCCTGGTCCTCTGCCTGATAGGACACAAGCTCTTTTCCATTATAGGACACAGTGGTCTTTAGCCTGTACTCATCATCTGTCTTGACCGGTACTGTCTTGTCATATATATCTACGGGAGAAAGAACTGTCTCTTCTCTAAATATCTCTATTCCGTCGCATTCTACGCTTACTGCCACCTTGTCGTAACGGCTTGTAGCATAGGCAATTATATGCAGCCCATCAGCTGTAAGCTCCGTGTTAAGAGCTCCGTGGATGCTGGCATTCTTAACCTGTCCAACTTCCTTATAGGGCATGAAGTACTGCTTGAACACCTTCTCCTCATGGGGTGAAAGCCAGGAAAAATCAGGCTGGTTGTCGCAGTACATGCCGGTCATCAGCTCAATGTAAGGTCCATCCTCGTCTGTGAGATTTCTATCCCAGGCCTTTCCAAAGTCTCCGCACCCCCATGTCCACTGCTTTTTACCCGGGGACACGTGATGGTCTGCCACGTGCAAAAGACCTGCCTTCTTTTTGTAATCGTATCCGCCCACGAAATTGTACTTGGACTTTTCAGCCATATATGAAGTGGGAACCGGGATGTTCTTGTATCTTGAAATGTCCACACCATCGCTGTAGTCGTACTTGTAGTACTCTCCGGTTGCAATTGGGAACCTGGAGACAGCTCTTTTCCCATGGTCGTACACGCTGTGGACATCGGGCGGGAATATTGACTGGGTGTAGTCATTGACTGAAACTGCCGGGTTTGCCCACCAAAGGAATGTCTGGGGCAATGGCGTCCTGTTGTAGAGCTGGCCCTGTATCTCGATGTAGGCCCGCCCCGGATAGAGCGTAAATGTGGTGTTCTCCTTGGTGCCGTTGATCTGGTCAACATCCCCTATGATAAGGGACTTTGAGCCGTCTTTGCCACTTATCAGCTTGTAGTCCACCGGGCTGTAGGTGGTAGGCCTGTGGTGCTGAGGCCAGTTAAACTCAATGCCTCCTGATATCCATGGCCCGGTAAGTCCCACCAGTGCCGGCTTTATGACACTGTTATAATAGACAAAATCATAGTCGTTGGTCTTGTCATATGCCCTCTGGATGCGGCCTCCAAGCTCAGGCAGGATCATCACCTTTATATATTCGTTTTCAAGGAAAACAGCCCGCCAGCTGTGGTCTGTCTTTTCCCTGCTGATCTCCTGCGTGCTGGGATAAGGGTATATCTTGCCGGTACTGCCCTGATAGACCCTCTTTTCCAGAAACATAGGATTTTTGTCAGGTTTCCCCACTTCGTAGGTTGGGATTACAACGTCTTCCTCCCAGATCTTTACTTCACCCATTTTTTCCTCCAATAATCACTCTTGTATTTTCTTGCTTTTTCTTTTCGTTGTATCTAAAATAATACTATCAGCAAATAGCTCTACATTCATTATTTCTATTTGCCAATTCATTTAAAAAAATTGCTTTCAAAGAAAGGACTTTAAATGTTCTCCAAGGAAAAATCAGTTGATCCAAAGTCCGATTATTACATCTACACCCCCGGCGCACTGGCAAGGGATCTTTTCCTCTACCCGACAATCGTAGGGGATTTTAAGTATGAACCCGGATACAATCTTTACCGTGAGTCCTTTGACAGCTTTTTGTGCTTTATAGTCAAGGACGGATCCTGCACTGTGACCGTCCAGGGCAAAAACTACGTTGCCTTCAAGAACCAGATAGTGTTTCTGAACTGCTACGAACCCCATTCCTATGGTTCATCCACTTCCTTTGAGACAAAGTGGATGCATTTTGACGGCCATCAGGCCAAGGGCTTTTTCGAAGCAATAACCGGAAGTGATGGTCCAATACTGACCCTCAGCTCCACTTACAGATTCGAAAAATACCTCGACAGAATCTACAGTTCTTTTAAAAGCAGCCAGCCATTAAACGATGCCGTCTTAAACAACTGGATCATAAACATGATGACGGAGCTTTTGGTCTCCAAGGAGCATGGTGACAAGGTCTCCGGTCAGAGCGATATCATAGAGGATGTGGTTTCCTACATCATGGAAAACCTAAGCGAGGATATCCCCTTAGAGGGCCTAGCCAAAAAAGCCAATCTCAGCCCCTTTTATTTTTCAAGACTGTTTAAAAAAGAGACCGGTTTTACACCCCACGACTACATCATCACCACCAGGGTCAATCACGCCAGATACCTGCTTCTTACCACTGACCTGAGTATCAAGGACATCTGCTTCCAGCTGGGATTTTCCAGCGAGAGCGCCTTCTGCACCACCTTCAGGAAAAAGACAGGTCAGACCCCCGGAGACTTCAGAGGAGGACGTTCAAAAGATGTTTAAAAAAAGGGAGTTCATAGCTGACACTATGAACTCCTTTTCTTAAGAAAGCTATAGCATTACTCTGCTGCAGCTCCCATAACTTCTTTGTAGTTCTCAGGAGTTACTACTACAGCGTCAACAGCTGTTTCTTTTTCTACATCACCACCGGCTATAAGCTTGTAAAGTACGTCAACAGAGCCTTTTCCAACGCTGTCTGATGAGAAGTAAGCTGCTGCCTTCATGCAGGTTCCGTCAGCACCCTTGTTGTTCCACTCATCCTTAGCCATATATCCACCAAGACCAACTACGCATGCATCTGCATCAAGTCCTGCACTCTCAAGTGCTCTGCAGGCACCTATTGTACCCTCTTCGTTGGCACCTGTAACGAGCCACTTCTTGATCTCAGGGTGAGCTGTGAAGATTGCTGCTGCTGCGGTATTTCCCTTTTCAGTAGTTCCGTCGTAATCAGCCTTGAAGATGCGGGCTGTATCAAAGGATGGGCATGCTGCTGTAAAGTTGTCGTACTCACCTTCTGCTCTTGGAACGCAGGATGAAACTGTATCCATTGTCATGATGAGAAGTCCGCACTCAGGATCCTCTTCAAGACCTTTCTCCTTGGCATAATTAGCGATCCAGTCGCCGTTAGCCTGTCCGATTACATATGCGTTGATTCCTACCCAAGGAGCGATCTTGTTTCCATCGTTGTCCTGAAGGGCATCATCAGCTGCAACGATAGGAATGCCTGCCTCACTGCACTTATCAACTACAGCCTGGCTCATGGTCTGGTCAGGTATACAGGTAACGATTCCCTTTGCGTTGTTGGCGATGGCATTGTCGATAGCCTTAAGATATTCCTCAGGGCTCATCTTTGCATCAACATAAGTAAAGCTGTCGCCGTTAGCCTCAACTGCTGCCTGAGCTGCTGCGCCCTCGTCGATGAACCATGTCTGGTCGCCGGCCTTGTAGATACCATAGACAACGCCTGCTGCAGAAGCATCTTTTGCCTCGCCGGAATCTGCTGCCTTTGGAGTCTGTGCCTCTTCAACCTTTGCTGTCTCAGAAGCAGGAGCATCCGTTGTAACCGCAGAACATGCTGTCAGTCCCAACACCATGGTAGTAGTAAGCACTACACTAAGTAACCTTTTCTTCATAATCCGTAATCCTCCTTTTGCGTTTACGCTTATATTCCAGGCATACACTGCGTATGCCGGATTTTCTTTTCCATAATTCAGTGATCCGTTCAGGCTGCATTTTTCATGGATGCCTCCAGAAGCTCTTTTTCCCTTCTCTGCTTTCTAATGTAGTCAGTTGTGAGGGCAAATAACAAAAGCGCGCCTCTTGCCACATACTGCCAGAAGGAAGGAACGTTTACCATGGTAAGTCCGGTGTTAAAGGACTGGATCAGGATGATACCAAGGATTGTTCCGCCCATTCCGCCAACTCCTCCCATGAAGGATACGCCTCCAAGGATAACTGCTGTGATGGCGTCAAACTCAAGGTTTACGTTAGCTGCGGGCTGTCCGGAATTCATTCTTGATGAAAAGATAATTCCGCCTATGGCGCACAGGATTCCCATGAGGATAAAGCATGTCAGGATGATCCTCTGAGGGTTAAGTCCCGCAAGTCTTGCAGCATCCTTGTTTCCACCGATGGCATATATGCTCCTGCCAAACTTGGTCTTGGCAAGGATCAGGCCAAACACAGTGATGAAAATGATCATGATCCATACAGAAAGCGGAACTCCGAAGATCCTTATTTTTCCTATGAGAAGATATGTGGGATCCGTGATGGATACAGGCTTTCCGTCGCAGATGATGTAGGCACATCCCCTGATAACTGACTGGGTAACCAGCGTTGCAATGAAGGGATCAAGCTTTATCTTATTTACCATAAAAGCATTAAATACACCGATCAGTGCTCCGCAGATCAGGGTAACTACAAATACCACTCCAAAGGGCAGTCCCATTGATGACAAAAGAGCCGCCAAAACGCCTGTAAATGCAACCACCGCACCGGGTGAAAGGTCGTTCTGAGCTGCAATGATAAGATAGGTGTGTCCGATGGCCACAAGCCCTACCAGAGAGCCGGCAACCAATATGTTAACTATATTAGTAGGTGTGATAAAATTCCTGTTCAGCGATGTGAAGATGACAAACACCACGATTATTGCAACAAACATGGTGATCTTGTCTCCACCTATTTTCAACTTCTTTCCATTTTTACTCATGCTTCCTTAACCTCCCCGAGCATTCCCATGCTAAGCAACAGATCTTCCGTAGCCTCTTCTCTTTTCACCTCTCCCACGATCTTAAGGCCTTTCATGACTATTATCCGGTCGGAAAGTCCCATTACTTCGGGCATCTCAGATGATATGAGTATTACACCCATCCCCTTCTTAGCGAAATCGCATATCAGCTGGTAAAACTCTGCCTTTGCACCAACGTCTATTCCCTTGGTGGGCTCATCCATGATAAGGACCTTAGGGCTAGTGGAGAGCCACCTGGCAACTATGCATTTCTGCTGGTTTCCTCCGGAGAGCTCCACGATCTTTTTATCAGGAGAGGGAGTCTTGATGTTGAAATCCTCGATTCCTCTTTTAGCAACCTCTGCTTCCTTGCGTCTGTCCATGATGCCAAACCTGTTGGAGTTTTCTGATAGCATCGAGATGTTGATATTATCGGAAACGCTTAAGTTTGCCAGGATTCCCTGCATCTTTCTGTCTTCCGGAACCAGAACAATGCCATTTTCCTGGGCTTCATGTGGAGACCGGTTGGTTATCTTTTTCCCCTCAAGTATCACTTCACCGCTCTTTAACCTATCTGCTCCGATGATGGCTCTCATGAGCTCCGTGCGCCCTGCTCCTACCAGACCCGAAAAGCCAAGAACCTCGCCTCTTCTAAGGACGAAGGAATTTTGCTTGACGTAGTCGCTTGAAACATTCTTAACCTCCAGCAGCACATCGCCTATATCTGTGTTCCTGTCAAGTTCCTTGTAGATGTCACCAAGATCTCTTCCCACCATCATCTTGATCATGACTGACTCAGGCACCTGTCCGGTCACCACCGTATCCACATATCTTCCGTCCTTGAAGATTGCCACCTTGTCGGCGATTTCCTGAATCTCGTTCATCCTGTGGGAAACGTATATGATGATCTTGCCCTCAGCCTTAAGTTTTCTTATTACCTTGAAAAGAGCTTCAATCTCAGCATCGGATAAAGACGCCGTGGGCTCATCAAAGCATATGACCTTGAGATTATCCCTGGAGTATGCCTTCATGATCTCAACCATCTGCTGGTAAGCAATGGACATGTCTTTTACCTTGGTAGCCGGATCAATGGGCAATCCAAAATCCTCTATTATCTTTTTGGCATCACTGTTGGCCTTTCTGGTGTCGATGAAGCCAAGCCTTTTAGAGGGCATGCGGCCAAGATAGATATTTTCTGCCACAGACAGTTCCAAAAGAATCTGCCTCTCCTGATAGATTACCGAGATTCCATCCTCAATGGCCTCATGGGGCGAGCTAAAGTGCTTGTGCTCCCCGTTTATGATATATTCTCCGGAAGTTGGCTGATAATCGCCGTTAAGAATTTTTAAAAGAGTGGATTTCCCCGCACCATTTTCTCCAAGGAAAGCCAGGACTTCTCCCCCATACGCCTTAAATGAGACATCGTCCAGAGCCTTTACACCGGGAAAATACTTAGAGATCCCCTTGAACTCCAAAACATCTTGCATTTTCTTGCTCCCAACTTTTTTCATACACGGTAAACTTGTTGTTTCAAGACGTATTATAGTTTACAAGGGGCTATATTCCATTAGGATAAATTGCTGATGTGTTTCAAAATCTTGCTCTTCTATTGTTAAACTTATATACTTTTTGGTTCTATTCATACATAATTATGTAAAAATCCACCAAGAGGTGCTGTATGATCACCTATAATATCAAGAAGAATGACAGCAACATGCATAAAGAAGTCAGCATTGTTTGCGCAGAAATGACACTTTCCGGCTCAAAGGGGAACTTCATGCTAAAGTTTGAGTTTAGCAGTATAGGGGCTGCCCTAAGAAGAATATGTTTTTGTGACAACAATGGAAAAGAGCTTAGGGAGCTTGTACTTTCTTACAGGGATGTTTTAGAATCCTGCCATAATACATCCCTTGCGGGAGCCACCATAGCTCCGAGTGCAGGGCGCCTTCCGGCAGGAAAAAGAATTTGCTTTTGTGATGGGGATTTAAAGCTCCCGGTTACTCTTTTACCAAACGAAGGCGAAAACCAACTCCACGGCGGAGAGCACAACCTTGCAAGGGAAAACTGGAAGCTTAATGAAGTTATGGAAGATGAAGAAGGGAGATTGGTTGTAAGTTTTACGTCGTCTCTTCCGGATATGACGGATGGTTGGTCCGGGAACAGGGAGTTTACTGCGGAGTATATATTGTCAGAAGATGGATGTCTGGATATTGTGCTCGTTGCATGTTCTGACAGAGTAGCATACGTGAACATGACAAACCACACCTACTGGATGAGAGATGGACTTGGACTTTTAGTCTATTCGAACAGGATGGTGGAAAACAGGAAAGATTTTCTCCCTGAGAGAGTAATTGATCTGGAAACAGACTGCTGCAAAAGTTCCACGGGAGAGCATGAGTGTATTACAGACACTCATGAAGGATGCGCATATGTGCGCTTGGATAGAGAAGATGTCTATAATAATGGATTTTTGCTTAAAAAAAGCCCTGCGCTGGTGCAGGCTGCCTCCCTGTCATATAAAGATATTAGTCTTGGCATCGGTCTGTTTACCAACGCCCCTCTCATCGTGGTCTATACCGGAGATTATCTGGATGATACAACCGTTTTAGTTGACGGCAGCACCTCACGTAAGGGATGCGCTGTTGCGCTGGAGCCCCAGGAAATATTTCCTTTTACAGAGACCAGGCTATGTAGCGAAAGCAGGCCATTTGAGAGGCGTATACGGTATTGTTTTCAGGCTTTATAAATCATTTTCCAGCTATTGAGTGCAGGCTAATATACTTATATGAATAGTTTTTTCCAATGACTCATACGCAGGTACGGCAGGCCTGCAGTCCAGCTCACCCTCCGCCTAAAATATCGCTTATGTCAAACTTCTTGCCGGTTCTGGTCTCATAGAACTCCTCTAAGGTAAGTCCCTGGTCCTTGGGATCAAAATCCACGTCCTTGGCCTTGATCCTCTGGGGATCATCCTCTTCCATGAATGTATAGGCAATGTTGTGGACCTGCCACTCATAGGCCATGTCCTTTGCAGTTCGGTAGCTAACCAGGTCCTTACCGTGAACAGGGTGCTCATCAATAAGTGCCTGGCAGATGATGGTCATGTCAGACTCGCTGACTATCAGGTATGAGTCTATTATCTTCCAGTTATCCTCGGTGTAAATAGCGCTGAACTCGTCGCCGCCGTAGTAGAAGCGGTAGTTCTCGCCCTTGCCGTCTGTGTTTTCCAGTTCTATGTCTGCAGTTGATTTCAGGATGCCGGCAGATGAGCTGTTGCTGTCACTTGAAGCGGCTGAAGAAGCTCCCGAAACAGCTTTTGAGATCATCTCGGAGGCCGCATCCTTTGCGGCTTCCCTGGCTGCTTCAGTCACTGACTCTGCTGCCGACTTCCCGGCTTCCTTGATGTTCTCCTTTATCTTGTCCTTGATCTCGTCTACAGGTACGCTTTCCGTTGCTTCACTTAGTCCGGACTTAATGTCCTCGGCTATGGACGAAGCAGATGGCGCGGCATCTCCCGTCAGTGAAGCCGCTTCTCCTGCCAGCTCCCTGGCTGCATCCAAAGCTCCGCTAAATAGCTCGTTGGCATCATCCAGCCCCTCTTTGTATTCATTTAAGCCGCAACCGGCAAGCAGCAAGGTCATTGCCAGCGCAGCTGTCAAAAATCTCTTTTTCATACTCCTCATAATTCCTGTTGGTAGTAGTCAAAAACCGTCGTCGCTAATGACATTAAGCAATAGCTAATGTCGTTTACGATAAATGAATGGAGTGACTATGGCTGCAAGGTGCAGCCAGTCCCTGCGCTCAGCGAATCTTCCTGCCATTCAGCACAGCTTCCATCAGGTTGTCTTCCCTGTCATAGTGCATCTTCAGGGAAAAGAACTCCCTGCTCTCTTCCATCTGTTTAAAGAAGATCTTGTCTCCCTCCCAGATATTCAGGGAGGTCACCTTCTCTTTTGGCACCCACTCAAAGACTCCCTCGTCGCAGGATATAGGCTCGCCCTCAGGAGCAGATGCGGTAAACAGGCTCATGAGTTCATAGTCGCCCTTGTCCGAAATAAAGGTTATCACAGCCCTGTAGCAGATCTCCTGAAGCGGGATGTCGTAGCCAGTCTCTTCAAGGATCTCTCTTTTTATGCACTCCTCAGGGCTCTCACCATATTCAAAGTGTCCGCCTACGCCGATCCACTTGTCCTTGTTTATGTCTTTTTTCTTGGAAATCCTGTGCATCATAAGGTAAGAATCGCCCCGCTCAAGATAGCACAGGGTTGTCAGGTATTCAGGTCTTGCCATGGTATTACTCCAGATTATCCTTGATCTTCTGAATAAGCTCGTCATACTCTGCATCTGACAGCAGAACCTTACCGGGGTTCATCTCGAAGACTCCGCCCCACTCATATCCGTCCTTGTATTTTGGCACAAGGTGCATGTGCAGATGGCATCCGGTATCGCCGTATGCGCCGTAGTTTACCTTGTCAGGATTAAATGCCTTGTGAATAGCCTTTGCAGCTCTGTTTACGTCTGCAAAGAAGGCATTTCTCTCCTCATCAGAAATATCCACGATCTCGCTGACATGATCCTTGTAAGCCACGATGCATCTGCCCTTGTGGCTCTGCTCCTTAAAAAGGATCAGCTGGCTCACTGAAAGGTCACAGATCTTGATTCCAAATTTTGCAAGAGGTTCTCCTCCTACACAGTATCCGCAGTTATTATCAATTGCCATTTCTCTTTCCTCCTAAATTATCGATAGAATAATTATATCGAATTACGAGGACGGTGGGTATAGGACGATTTTTACTTGTGTTTATTTGACGCTCGTCAAATATTTACATATAATTAGTATAGATTATTTTACGCACGTCAAATATTATTAGGTGGCATACATGGCAAAATTAACACTTCAAAAACAAGATCTTACATTTCTCAACTGGTCTCACATCCGCTCATCCAGTGGAACTGCAGGTACTTTCTTAAAATCCAGTTCTATTATCAGTGGCGAAAAGAGATATTACAAGCTTTCCAATTTTGATCCAGTAAGAGGAATAGTTGGTCACGAGTGTATAAATGAGATCATTGTCGACAGGCTTCTGACCATTTTCGGGATCGATCATCTTGAGTATGAGCTTATCAATGCTGATATTGAAATAGAGCAAAAGAAATACAGCACATGGTTATGTGCATCCAGTGATTTTAAGCATCGAGGGGAAAGTAAGGTTGCACTTGATGATTTTTACAGGATAGACTCTCTTCCTGGCGAATCTCATTATGATTTTTGTGTCCGCCATGACTGGCGAAAGTACATTGACACAATGCTTGTCATAGACTATTTGATCCTGAACAGTGACAGACACGGGGCAAACATAGAAATAGTACGTAATTCCAGAGCACATACGACCAAAATAGCTCCACTTTTTGATCATGGTGTATCACTTGTAAACGGTAAAATATATTCCATAGCCAGCGGCATTTAAAATTCCATAGTTTCGGCAT
>JAEEGL014434813.1_pt1 | contig 32387 bp, 27 predicted proteins | sample 9134231 | NCBI WGS metagenome assembly JAEEGL01 (sample SAMN16246548, study PRJNA631951) | gut metagenome | biome: gut microbiome; feature: rumen; material: fiber-attached | host: Bos | place: Iran: Karaj | collected 2018-10 | reverse complement strand
CACACTCCGCCCTCGCCGTAATAACATTTAGCGCAAGCTTTTTGCTTTTCAAGTTCGGGCAGTAAAATTTTAAACAAACCGGCAGACTGCATTTCTTTAAGATAAAAAGCGGTATTTTTTTCTTTAAAAATCTTCTTAAATTCTTCTTGAATACGCTCGCCAGCCGGATTAGCGGCAAGTTTTGAATATTTCTTTATTAAAGTTAAAGTGGCAGGAGAAATCTTAAAATTAAGTTGAGCTGCTGTTCTAAAAGCTCTAAATAAACGCAAAGGATCTTCTTTAAAGACAAGAGTATTATTTGCGCGGATAACTTTTGCTTTTAAATCTTGCTGGCCTTTGTTTAAATCTAAAATATCTTTAGGATTTAAAACCAAAAGATAAGATTTATCTTTAACTTTTATCTTTTTGACTTTTGAAACCGGGCAGGCAAAAGCATTTATTGTAAAATCCCGCCTTTTTAAATCTTGCCTGATATCTTTGCCTATAATTGCGCAAACATCAATTTGTAAGCCATTTTTGGAAGAAATACGCCATACTCCAAACTCGGCGTCCATTTCAAAAGCAGTGGCTTTTAATTTACTGGCCAAAGATTTTGAAACTTTTAGCAAATCTTGTTTAGGCAAAGCAATATCAATATCTGTGCTATATTTTTTAAGCAAACTATTGCGAACTGCCCCGCCGACATAATAGGCCTGCGGCGCTAAGTCCTGTATAATTTTGGCAAGATTTTCCATTTTTATATAACTCTTAATTTTCAGCTGTCATCGTAGCAAGGCGTTCTTTCATCTTTTCAACGGCCTCTTTACGAAGATCTTTTTTAAGAATTTTTCTAAGAGAATTTTTGGGTAAGGAATCTCTAAATTCCACTTCTCTTGGGCGTTTATAGTTATCTAAATTATTTTTTAGATATTTTCTAAAATCGGCTTCGTCAAAATCATAACCTTTTCTTTTGACTGCATAAAGTTTAATGATTTCGCCACCATGGCCATCAGGCACACCGATAACAGCGCATTCTTCAATACCGGGGTAATCGTTTATCACGTGTTCCACCTGAGCAGAGAAGACTTTTAACCCCTTAATAATAATCATGTCTTTCTTTCTATCGCGGATAAAGATAAAGCCCTCATCATCAACAACGCCGATATCGCCGGTTTTAAACCAACCTTCAGAATCAAAAACCTCTGCTGTAGCGGCAGGATTATTGTAATACCCTTTAAAAACATTGTCGCCTTTTACGCAGATTTCCCCTTCTTCGTTGCGACCAAGTTCTTTGCCGTTATCATCAATAATTTTAACATTAACATAAGGCAAATTGATACCTACTGAACCGGCTTTTTTGTTTTCTTCCGTATTGACGCTTACAACAGGGCTTGTTTCGGTTAAGCCATAACCTTCCAAAATAGGAAGCCCGAGTTGCTTTTCAAAGTGGTCTTTTGTTTCCTGACTTAAAGGAGCTGCGCCGGAAATACAAAAACGGACCTTTCTAAAAGCCCAATATTGCAAATAAAGTCTTTTAAGACCTTTTGCTTCTTTTGACAAAACACTATATAGTTGCGGAACAGCCGTCATAATGGTAATTTTTTCTTTACCCATTAAGTGAAGCCAAGCAGAAGCAGGCGTAATATTTGCCATAACAACTATTTTTAAACCTAGAAAAAGAGGGGTTATGACATTTGCCGTCCACGCAAGAGTGTGGAACATTGGCAAAATACAAAGCATTGAATCATCATCATTAATTTTAAAGGAAATTACCAATGAATGAACATCCGATAAAAAATTATTATGGGTAAGCATTACCCCTTTTGGCATACCTGTTGTGCCCGAAGTATATAAAATCATAGCAATATCTTCGGCGGCGGGCTTTACGGAAAGAGTTTGAGGGTTAAACTTACTTTCCTCAATAGCAGGCCAAAAGAGTTTAATATTAGGATCATTTAATTCTTTTACGCTTGAAGATATTTCATCTGTTGAAAAAATATAATTCAAATCGGGTAATTCTTTTTTGACTTTAGCATAGTGGCGCAAAAACTCCGCTTGTGTTACAACGGCTTTTGCTTTGCAGTCGCTTAAAATAAACTTTATTTCTTCTGCTTTAGAAATCATAAAGTTTATAGGCACACCTACCGCACCTATCTTATAAAGAGCAAAATTGGTTATAATGACTTCCACCCCATTTCTAAGGGCTAAAGCTACTTTATCATTGGCACGAACGCCGTGCTGCCAAAGCATATCGCTAGCTCTGTCAACACTCATTAAAAGTTGGTGATAGCTCCAGGTTTTACCTTCGCAAATAACTGCCGGAGCTTCCGGTTTTTTATAAGCACTGTCTGCAAGAACGCTATAAAGATTTGTGTATTTTATCATATATTTATATTTTACTATTTTAAGAGCAAACTGCCAATACAAAAAGGAAAAAATGGTATAAAAAACCCCCGCTTAATAATTAATAAACGGGGGTTTAAAAACAACTTTATAAAGTTTATTTAACTAAAACTTTCTTAGTAAAGTTAAAGTTTTTACCTTTAATATTAACAAGATAAACACCTGTTGCTTTATTGGAAACATTAATATAAGTTTTACCCACAACAAGTTTACCTTTGTTAAGAAGTTTACCTTCCAAACTATATAAGTTAAAATCAGCATTATCAATTTGGTTATCAACTTCAATTCTGTCATTTACATAGTTAACTTTAACTTTGTCATTAAGGTAATTGTTAACTCCAACGGTGTTAGAAACACTAAACATTTTTGAATCATAGATAACTTCAGAGCCATTATAATCTTGAAAAACACCGATATAATAATCACCGCTGTTAATTGCTAACAATTCTCTGCCGTCAACGGAAACACCGGTATTAGTATAATAAAGTTCTTGCGGGAGATTAAAAGTTAAGCTATATGATTCTGATTGAAACTCATAGTAAATACCGAGGTTTCTTTCGCTATCCATCACCCAAGGTAACGGGGGGGCAATCATTAACATACCTGATTCGTATTGAGGGGTATTAATTTTGGCAATTCTGGTATTGCACTGATAATCAATACACAAATAAACATTGATAGGCATTTGAGCGGTAATATCCGCTATATAATAATTACTTGGAATAACAGGCCAAGCATTTAAAATGCTATCATCCACGTTCCAGTTATCTTCTGTATTCCAATCAACAGAAACAGAACCTTTTTCTTTATTCTGTTTATGTATTTCTGTTAAATTTACTCTTAGAGCTTTTAACATTTCAGGATTAGAGTTTAATATTTCTTGCTTCAAATTAAAACAATTTCCTGATAAAGTAAGACCTGTTAACAATACAACTACTGCAAGTATGTTTCTTTTCATTTTATTTTATTTCCTCCTAGTCAACCCATTGGCAGGTTAATAAAGTGCTAGCCGCCGGTTGTTCAAGATATATAGTAAGATCTGAGGCAGGTGGTTGGTTATATCCTTTCCAAATACTAGAAGCCGGGTTACATTCTACCGCTTGTGTTACATTTGAAGCAAATGGCTCATCTATTAGTTGAACAGAACCCGTGCTAAAACCACCCCAAGCTCTGCATCTTGTGTCATTACACTTTGTTGTGCATTTTTCATAGGTGGCTTGCATATATTTATTGCAAGTCTTGGCTCTTATCGCTTTATACTTATCGCGGTCCGGACCAATTTTGATACAAGTAAAATTGTTTACATTTATACCGGCAGGGGTTTTATCTTTTATACCTTGGCAAATTTGCTCATTTGATAAAGCATTTAACCCGCTAATATTATAACCGGCACCATATAAATCTTCACAATAGGGGGTGGTAATATTTGTTCCTTCGCAAGTTGCATGTTTCATACCTTTCATTTGTGTTTCCGCTTCTGCCGGGTCATTTGCCCAGAAACCGCAGAATAATTTACGCCAACCGATTTTCATTCTCGCTACTGCTACGCTATAACTTCCCCCACTATTAGAACTTGAACATTGAGATTGAATTTTTCCTAAAGCCCCTTTTACCTTTAATTCGCTAGCAGGAATACTTTGATTATATACAGGAACAGCTTTAGGACGCGGAGTAGCATTACCGCCACATTTTGCCTTATCATTCCAATCTGCTTCATAGCCGGCTAAAGTTTTAGTTATTTTATCTTCTCTATATTTGCACATATAATCAAGGCCTTTGCCGTCCACTGTCGTGGTAGCAAGAGGCCAACCATAAACGACACTTCCTGTGCATTTTCTTAACGTTTGAGCAGAGCAAGTAAAAGAACTTTTTGTTGCACCTGCATTATAAAAACATTTATTAGGAGCGGAGTTACTTTCCCCTGATTCTTGAACGGCGCCATCCCAACCGGCTGTGCAGGTGCCAAGCAAGGTAGCATTTTCAGTTGTTATATGCCATTCGCCGCCATCCGGATTGTTTGGATCCGGGTCAACAGTTCCACAATAAGCAAACCAATAGTCATGCGCTGTGGGATTGCTTTGATCGGGGTAGTCATTATTTTCCGTATAGGCAGGCAATTTAACCCATCTTATATTACATTTCGGGTTCTTCATTTCGACCCCGTTAAATTTTAATATACCATTGTTTGTTAATAAACCGCCAACATTACTAAAGTTTGTATCACCGCCGTAAATTCTATTAACTTTGGAATTGGTAACTGTAGTATTATTTGTTGTATAAAGATTACCGCCCATACCCAAAGCTGTTGTGCCGGTAACAGCCGGTGTTCTTAACATATAGACATCTCTACTAGCACCCAAGGTGGTATTAGTAGCAAAAGGCAAATTTGCACCGGTATCTAAATTTAATTTAAAACCCAAACCACGAATTTCATCAGTTACATTTAAGTTACCTGCAAAAGAAGTAACACTTTTTGTTGCAACTGTTTGGTAATTTCCTGTTTTAGCAGGAGTATAAGAAACTGATTCTATAACTTGTGCTTGAGCATTAACAAAAGCAAATAAAGAAGCACAAACAAAAGATATTTTTATTATTTTGTTCATTGTATTTCTCTCCATTAATAATATATAAAATGTTCTCCTAAAGTCTAGTATATGGCATTTTTTGTATTTTGTCAATACTTTTATAACTTTAAATTTAAAGAATAGTCTTTTTTAGACTTTAAATGGCCTTCTTCAAAAAGCCACTCTTCCAACAATTCACCCGTCTGAGAATATTTTTTTGTTGTGCCATGTTCGCGCCCATTTTTATAAGGGGAAATCATGGCAATAGTTCCGTTTTTATGATAGGTTATTTTATCCCCTATAATTAAATCTTTGCTGTAATTACATTCTGTTTTTAAGTTGCCATCTTCATCATAAGTTTTGCTGATACCTTCCAAAAGACCATCATGATAAGAGGAAACTTCCAAAATTTTGCCATTTGGATAATATTTTAAACGACGGCCGTTTTCTAAATCATTTTTATAAAAAAATTCTTCTCTAAGACGGCCATTGGGATAAAATACAAAAACCCGTCCGTCTAAAAGGCCGTTTTTATATTCTTTTTCAACATTTATTTTGCCTGTTTCGTAAAAAATTCTGCTTTTGCCATGTCTTTTGCCTTTTTTAAAAGGACACTCAAAATAGGTAAGCCCGTTTGCAAAAAATTCGCGCACAATTCCGTCTGGCAAATTACCTTCACTTGAAATTATTTCCAAATTCTCATCCAGAGTTTCTTTAAAAACTTCTTTACCTTCAAACAAATAAGAACGCAAAAACTTGCCTTTATCTTTTCCTGTTAAAGATTTTGTTTTTCTGATAATTAAATTTTCCATAAAAACTCCTATTTTTTACCAAGTAAAGTTTTTGCCGCGCAAATTGCGCTTGTCCAGGCAAAATGCAAATTAAAGCCGCCACAACGGCCGTCAATATCAAGCAGTTCGCCCGTAATATAGAGATTGGGATTTTTTAAAGAACAAAAAGTTCCTTTTTCAATTTCCTTTGTATCCACACCGCCTTTTGCCGCACATGCTTGCTCAAAGGGGCGCAAACCTTCCACTCTAAAGGGCCATGCTTGTAATACTTCCTTTATTCTAGCAAAATTTTGGCTATTAAAATCACAAATTAATAAATTCTTTTTAAAACCAAGAAAATCTATCATCAAATTGGCAATGCTATCAGCTAAAATACCGGCAAAAAAATCTTTTAATTTACGATGCGGATATTTTTGTGCGCGCGTATCTATAAAATCGCTAAATTCCTGTTTTGTAAAATTACTAAATAAATTTAACTCCAAAACTTGCCCTTTTTTGGCGTTTCGGCTTAAACTGAAAATATTATTGCCGGAAACGCCCTGTGCGTTAAATAGAACTTCCCCTTCTTCACTTGCAATTAGTTTGCTGTTTTCTTTTAAAGAAGCAAGAGCATAAACTTTGACTCCGGCAATTCTTGTAAGGGCTGTTTTTTCCTGTAAATTAATTGAGCATAAAGCAGGGCTTAAAGGTTTTATTGTATGGCCAAAACTTTGCGCAAGGGCGTAACCTGCCTTACTGCCCCCCACCTGCGGATAAGCGAGCGAACCACACGCAAGCACAATATTTTTTGCGAAATAAGTTTGTCCTTGTTTAGAAGAAACCTTAAAAATTTTTGTTTTATTATCTTGGATAATTTTAGATACTTCCGTTCTTAAAGTTATTTCTGCTCCCGCTTCTTTTAAGGCACAAGTTAAGCAAGCAGCTAAACTTGAGGCCTTGGAAGTATAAGTAAAAAAGCGGTTGTTTTCTTCTTTGTAAAGTAAACCTAAATCAGCAAAATAATTAAGAGCATCTTGATAAGAAAATTTATCTAAAGCAGTTTTAACAAAATCCTGATCGCCGTAATATTTATTTGGTGCTACTAAACGATTGGTGAAATTGCACTCTCCGTTACCGCTTACCAAAATTTTACGACCGCAAGTTATTCCTTTTTCCAAAAGTAAAACTTTTTTACCACCGCGTGCAAGTTCTAAAGCACAAACAAGCCCGCTGGCCCCACCGCCAACGACAATAACATCATGAATAATTGTTTGTGCCTGCATAAATTATTTTGAGCCTGTGCTACCAAAACCGCCTGTTGCGCGTTCTGTTTGGGAAAGTTCGCCCTCTTCAAAAGTAGGATATAAAGTAGGTAAAACAACAAGTTGGGCTATTTTTTGGCCTTTTTCAAAAGTAAAAGGAGTATCATTTAAGTTATAAAAACAGACGATAACTTCCCCTCTGTAAGGAGCATCAATTAAACCGGCCATAACCTTTATGCCTTTGCTTTCAACAGAACTTTTGCCCCACACGCAACCGCTGGTATTTTCCGGCAATTCAAGGGCAATACCGGTGCGCACTTTGCTGATTTGGCGGGCGGGTAAAATTGTTTCTTCAAGGGCAAACAAATCAGCTCCCGAATCCGTCGCATGAGCGCGAACGGGAAGTTTTGCATCTTTTTCAAGTTTTTTAACTTTTATTTGCATAAAAAGACCTTCCAAATTAAAAATAAAACTAAAAGAACCCCTATTGTAAGTTTAATTACTTTACCTGGGTTATCGCGTGCATCTTGCACTTCTTTTTTAGAAGAAAAAGAACTTTCTTTTTTAATAAATTCGCAAGCATTTAAAACGCCAAGCATTGTGTTTTTTTCATCAACCACAGGTATTTGATAATGCCCCTTTTCAAACAAATCTAAAGCTTTTTCTATTTTATCCTTAGGGGCAAGTTTATATTCTATATTTTGCATAAGAGAACCGGCGACGCTTTCCCTATCAAAAAAAGCCAAATTTTGCGTCCTTATAAGACCGGCGATTTTGCCGTTTTTATCTTTTATAAAAACTTGCGGGGCAAATTTTTCTTTGGGTAAATTTTTAAGGCGCAAAATAATTTCGCGCACTTTACTATCTGTTTTAAAAGAAAGATAATCTTGGTCAATAAAAGCACCCACGCTATCTTTAGAATAAGCCAAAATTGTTGTTAAAGTGGCATATAAATTTTTATCTAAAACTTGTTTTAAACGCGCTTTAAAAGGAACAGGCAAAGCTGCAAAAATACGTGCTGCCTGTAAGGTTTTCAAATGCCCTAAAATATAGCATGCCTGTTTGATAGGCAACCTTCTTAAAAAAGGGGCCGCTTTGGCTGGTGTCATATTTTCAAAACACAAAATAATACTTTTTGCCGGTAAGGTGCAAAGCAAATCAAGTGCTTGACCAAGCGGCATTTTGTGCAACTCTTCCACAGCTTGCTTTGGCGCACTAAGAACAAAACTTTCAAATATTTTTGCTATATTATTTTGGTCTTGTATTGTTTTCCTCATAAATAAATTATAGTATATTGTAAAGCGCGGAGGGCAATTTTATGTTTTTTTCAAAACCGATAAATGAACTGACTTTTGAAGATGTGGTTGCTTTTTTAAAGCAAAATATCGCCGAAAATACTATGCTTGACTATAAATTTATGCTACCTAAAAATAATGAAAAATTTGCCAAAACTATTGCCGCTTTTGCAAACACTATGGGTGGCACAATTATTATAGGGGTTAAAGATGAAAACGATAAACCTATCCCCCCTTTTAACGGGCAACCTTTTCATGCAAAAATAAGACCGCAGATTGAAAGTATTATTCAAAATTATATTGATCCGGTTGTCTTTGTTGATATCGCAACTTGCAAAAACCCGCACAATAATAATATGTATGTAGTAATAAATATTCCGCAAAGTAATTTAACACCGCACTTGGTGGGCGATTTAAAAAGGGCTTATGTTAGAACAGGCCAGGCCTCTAGACCGGAAGCCATAGTCCACCCGGATAAACTGCCCTGGCTTCTTGATAACAGAAAAAAAAGCCAAAGTTTGCGCCATATTCTTTTAGATAAAGCCCAAGCCCATTTCAATAATTTTTTAATTGCGCAAAATTTAAAAACAAATCAGTTAACTGCCGCTTTTACTTTAATTCCCTTATACCCGCAAACGCCCTCAGTAAATTATAAAGATTTGCCAAAATTACTTGAAAAAATTAAATTACCCAATTTTGTTTTAGATCATGAAATAAACACCGTTCAAGATGGTATTATCGTTAGAAAAGGCCAATTTTCCACAATAGAATTAAACTCTTATGGCTTAATTTCCTATAGAACACTTTTAAATCCGCAGGATGAAGGGGTAGATTTAAGAGTCGTTTTTAAAGATATTGTTTTATTCTTTAAATTTGCAAGCAATTTTTATAAACAACTTGGTTTTATTAGTCCGCTTTTAGAAAGAATGCATATAATAAATGCCCGCGGTGCTATGGTAAAAACTTCCAAAGAAACAAAACAAATTGCCGAAGATTTTATAAGATTTGATAAAAATATTGACCCCTTAACTTTGCATAACGATTTGGCTGAAACCTGTTCTTCTTTAATTGAAGAACTTGCCTGGTCTTTAAATATTCCTTTTAAGGAGGAGGACGCCGCTTTAAAAGCCGTTCTTAATATATTAAATGAAAACAATTAAAACAGACTGCCTTGTTATCGGCAGCGGTATCGCCGGTTCTCTTTACGCCTATAAAATTGCTTCAAGCGGGCTTAAATGCGTGCTTATAAGCGCAGGTAAACTTAATGATTGTAACAGCAATCTTGCCCAAGGCGGTATTGTTTACGAGAAAGAAAAAGACTTTTCCGATTTAGTAAAAGATATTCAAAGAGCAGGTTGCAATATCTGTAATGAAGATATTGTAAAAATTATGTGTAAAAGCGGTTTTGAAGCAATAGAGCAGTATTTTACCAAAGCCTTTAATACCGATTTTAACAGAGATGAAAAGGGTAATCTTCTTTTTACTAAAGAAGCCGCCCATAGCAAAAAAAGAATTATTTATAGTAATGATTCAACAGGCAGGGCAATAATTTTTGCTATGCAGCGCGCCCTTAAAAAACAAAAAAATTTAACTATTTTAGAAGATACAACTGCGCTTGATTTACTAACCTTATCCCATAACTCAACAATAAAAAACGATATTTATAAACCGCTTTCTTGTTTTGGCGCTTATGCCTTAAACAATAAAACAGGTGAAGTTTGCGCAATTACCGCCAAAAAAACTATTCTTGCAACGGGCGGTATCGGGCAAATTTACAAACACACAACAAACTGCCTGCAAGCTTTTGGCCACGGCATAGCTATGGCTTATAGAATAGGCGCAAGGGTTATAAATATGGAATATACCCAATTTCACCCAACGGCTTTTGCCAAAGGCAGAAGTGCCTTAATTTCAGAAGCGGTCCGCGGTGAAGGTGCAATTTTAATCAATAATAAAAAAGAACCTTTTATGGCAAAATACCACCCTTTAAAAGACCTTGCACCAAGAGATATTGTAGCGCGTGCCATTGAAGAAGAACGCCTAAAAACAGGTTCAGATTGCGTTTATTTAGATTTATCTTCTATGACGGGCGATTTTATTAAAAAGCGTTTTCCTCATATTTATAAAACTTGTCTTGAAGGCGGCGTTGATATTACAAAAGAACCAATACCCGTTGTGCCGGCTATGCACTATTTTTGCGGCGGTATTTGGACTGATGAAAAGGCAAGAACAAATATTTTTAACTTAAATGCTATCGGCGAGTGCGCCTGCAACGGCTTTCACGGGGCAAACCGCCTTGCAAGCACTTCCCTTTTGGAAGCTTGCGCCAGTGCTTTAATTTGCGCAAAGGAAGATATAAAAGAAATTAAGAAAAAAGATTTTTATATACCTAGTCCAAAAGAGTGGCAAAGTCCGGCTCAAGCACCGGATGAAAATCTTATTTTACAAGATATTCAAACTTTAAAAAATACTATGTGGAATTATGTGGGTTTAGTCCGCAGTAAAAGCCGCTTAGACAGAGCAGAAAAGATTTTAAGACATCTTAAAAACGAAATTGATATTTTTTATAAAGATTATAAACTTACCCCGCAATTACTTAATTTAAGGAACGGCACCCAAGTTGCCCTTTTGGTAACTTACGCCGCCTTAAAACATAAAGAAAGTTGCGGAACACATTTCAGAATAGACTAAGGGGGATATATGAATCAACACGAAAAATTTTTGACTATGGCAATTAACCTTGCCAAAAAAAGTGCAAAAAGCGGAAAAGGCGGGCCTTTTGGTGCGGTAATTGTTAAAAACGGCAAAGTTATTGCAAAAGCACACAATAGTGTTGTGCCAAATCAAGACCCCACCGCCCATGCCGAAGTTAACGCAATAAGAGCGGCGTGTAAAAAACTTAAAAATTTTGAATTAAGAAATTGTGTTATTTACGCAAGTGCCGAGCCTTGCCCTATGTGCCTTGGTGCAATTTATTGGGCAAGGCCAAAAGCCATTTATTATGCCGCCGATAAAAAACTTGCCGCAAAAGCCGGTTTTGACGATTCTTTTATCTATAAAGAAATTGCCTTACCCAAAAACAAACGTAAAATAAAAACAACAAAAGTTAATTTACCCACTGATAATGACCCCTTTGAAGAGTGGGGCAAAAACACTACCAAAACGGAATATTGATAATTTAGTTGCACAAGACAAAAACCCCTGTTTTAAACAGGGGCTTTTATTTTATATAGGTAAATCCTTGCCTTCTACTATGCTACATGCGCTGCTAGGATTACAACTTACGCATCTATTTTGTTCGTCAAATTTAGTGCAGTATCCGGAAATTAAAGGTTTTTCATATCTCATAAAATAAAAGAGGTTTTTATTAACACAAGTTTCCGTTTCATAATCAAATTTTGTACATGTAAATCTCCAAAGGGTTCCATTTTCATCTTTTTCAATAATTTGGGTATAATTACTAGTGCATTGTGAAAAATCCGGATTCTGCCTGCATTCCATTAAAACTAACCTATTAGAATTTGTAGTATATCCTTTGACACATTGTAAAGCCGTGCTGGTTGCTATATTTGTAGTGTTTACAATAAATCTATGTTTATAATCATTAAAACAAAACTCAAAATCTGTTCTATTTTGCCTTTTATTAACAAGGACCTTACAAGTATTTGTATCAGCTTCATAGTCTTTTGTTATCCCGGCTAAAGCCCATATTTCATTCATAACGCCATTACAATCGTCCCATACCGGTTCAAAACTTCTGCCTTCATCAAGATTCAAATCCCTACAAATTTTATGTTCTATGGGACGGCAGAAAATTTTTCCTGTATTATAATCTATGGAAAGTTCATACTCTCCGTTATTTCTTCTGGCAACAGAAGCTTCTTCATCATCACCAAAAATTTCATAATCAAAAAATTTATCGGAAAATTCCGCCCCTACAACAGCACTTCCGTCTTGGTTATTCATTTGTAAAGGTAAATTAAGCATAGTTTCGGAATAGTTACCTTTCTTGGCAACATAATTTTTTTGAGCACTTGCTATTTGCGTAAGAGAAGTTATCCCCTGAGAGGCGCGGGATCTTTCAACAGCAAAGTTATAACTTGGAACAGCTATTGCAGCTAAAATGCTAATAATTAAAACCACTACCAGAACTTCTACAAGGGTAAACCCTTTTTTATTTCTTTTCATAATAATATCTCTCACCTTATTTAACATTACTATTAGTATAATTGATATTTATAATTTTGACAAGGGAGTTAATTAATTATTTAATTTTGCCCTTTGATCTGTCTGATATTGATAAAGCCATTGCCAAAATTTTAACTCAAAATCGTCTATATTATTATAACCATAGGCCTTTTGAAGCGCTACTGCAATAGATAAGCGGGCTTTTATTTGACGCCCCTGCTCATCTTTCATTAGACGGCCTTTTTTATTTTTCTTGTTTTGATAAGTGTTTAAAAGTTTTGTAAATTGCTCAAATTGTATGCGCTTTTCCGGATATTGATTATTATAAGGTTTAAACAAAAAACGCACCATAGCATAGGCCTGCATATACCAATCTTGCACTTTGCCTGCGGCAACGGCGTTATCATAAGAATCATTTCTTACAAAATCGGTAAATTTTATAAATTGAACATCTGCATTAGTAATTGGTCTTGGGGCTTTCAAATCAGCAGCAGGGCTTTTGGGGGCAGGTATAAAATTCATAGCAACTAAATCATGCGCCCAAACACCGCCACTGGCATTATTTGTAATATCTTCCATATTAACAGCAAGGCCTTCATTTAACCAAACAGGAGGTTCCGGCTTATTTGAACCTTTAGGCGAGTAATAATTTTCTAAAAACAAGTGGGTTAACTCATGCTGAAACTGGCTTAACATCTTTTTGTTATTGTCCGGTTCATCATACATAACAATTCTGTTATTTTCAGGAGAGAAAAACGCCCCACTCCAATCGCTTGCAACAGGTTCATGGTCAAGAAAATTCTTTCTGTTTTGATAAACATAAACTCTTGCGCGTCCGCCCATAAGCCAAGGAATATTTCTAAAAAGAGATTGGTAAACATTATTAAATTTCATAGAAAGATTAGGCGTGGAAATACCATTTGTGCGCCTTTGCATTTTAACATTTAACTTGCCATTAGAAAGGGCTATCCAATCAACCCCTTGGGGATCAGGATTTTCTTTATTTGTTTTTACATTTTGTTTTTCTTCCGGTTTTGCTTCCGATTTGTCTTCTGGTTTTACTTCTTGAACTTCAGTTTTACTATTTATTGCTTCCGGTAAATTTTGTGAAGCTTGTTCTACTTTAGGGGCTTGTTTTTCAGGATATTTTAAAATAGGGGATAAGCCATTTGTCATGGCGTTTTTTTCTTGAAGGGCATCTTCTCTTGCTATAGTGGCTTCTTTTACGGCAAGTTCTTCTTTTCTTTGTTCTTGATTTATTTTGTTAACTAAACTCTTTTGAGCTGCAATATTTTGAGCAAAGATAAAAGAAGAGCATAAACAAAAAAATACTGCTGAAAATAAACTTTTTTTCATTATTCCCCCTTCTAATGATTTAATTTTGACAACAAAAAAAGGGGATAAAAAATTATCCCCTTTAAAATAATTTTATTAGATAGGGTCTTCCTCTTGGTTGTTAGGATTAAACAAAGTAATTGTGAAAGTAAGCGGTCTAACTACCCCAGTAGAATGATCCCGGTGGTTATTATTTTCATAATTACCGCGTGTTACCGTAATCGTATAATTATCAGAAGCACAAGGGAAAGTGCTTTCTTCTTCAAAATAAGGAGGCAAACCTTCGGTGGCTCTTCTTATTTCTTCCTCATTAAGACGCGCAAAACAGCCTTGAACCGCTAATTTTGAGGTAACAATATTTCTTGTTTGTACCATATTTGAAGTTCTGGTAATAGAAAATTTTAACAATACAACAACAATAGTTGCTATTAAAGCACCTAAAACAAGAACTTGAACTAAAGCTGAACCTTTAAAATTCATTTTTTTCATTTTTAAATACCTCCTTGGCTTATCAAAGTTTCATTAATTTCAATATAGATTGGTGTGGTATTTTGGACATCATTAAAGGTTCTTCTAACACTGCCTTGTAAAAAATATTTTCCATTAGAGACATCAACACTAGCATTTACCAATGTAAAGTTAGATAAAACGCTAACACCATTATTTCGACAAACCGTTAAAAGATTATCCCCATAGGAAGAAAAATTCTTTATAGGATTATCAACATCATAGTTAATATTGTTTTCAAGTCTTCTGATGTTTCCATTATCTAAACAATAGACAAAAAAGCTAGTTGGCCCTTGAGGAGCAAAGCGCAAAGTTTCAAACTGAGTAGTGCTTATACGTTTTGCTTTCTTAAGACCGGCTAAAAGAACATTAGTGCCTGTGGGAAGGCTAGCATTTGGAAATGTAATTACATCAGCACTATAAAAATCTCTATATAGTTGACGTTGGAAACTGGATACTTGGTTTCTTATAATAGTTTGTCTTTGTCCTTGGCTTGTTTGAGTAGAAGCTGTTCTCCATACTAAAACAAGTGCAGCTGTTACCATACCGCCAATAAAAATAGCGGCAACAAGTTCCATTAAAGTAAAACCTTTATTGTTTCTCATATTGTTTGTCCCTCACATTGGATTCTAAATTTAATAATTCTGCGCCCTTGTGTATCATTTTCAATATTTGACGGCTCACTGACACTATACACAAAAACATCATTAGCAGCTGTGCAAGATCTCGGTCTTAAGCAACTAATATCATGGCAATCTAAAGCATTTGGGGCATCAAGATTGCAATTTGGTGTGAGAGCGAGTCTATCATCTTCGCTTATACCGCAAATAGTTCCGCCGCCTTGTAAGACACTAGTGGCTTCTTCAATAGCAAAAATCATTTCTTCTCTATTACTTGGAGCAACTATAGATCTTTTTGTTGCCATAAGAGCCGTAATGATACCGGCCGCCATAACTGCTACTAACAACATAGCAATTAAAGCTTCGGCTAATGTAAAACCTTTTTTATTAATTTGTTTTGACATAACAAAATCTCCTTATTTATTAAATAGCTGTTTCGTGTAAGGTGTTATTCATATCGATATAGGCGCAATAAGTGTCATTATAAGCACCGCCATCATTACCGACCATACAAGCTAAATCTGAATTAGGAGTTGGGCTATTGCATGCAGCACAAGCGCCATTTCCGTTACCTAAATAAAAATGATATCTTAAACCTTCATAATCTATGTTGTTGATATAAGAACATCGTATCAATACTGAATAATCGATAGTTGCTGCATTTGCTACTAAATTATTAATGGTAGCATTATCACAAGATTGTTCAGCCTGTAAATTCTGTCTTTGTAAAGGGCCCCAAGAACTAAAACCTACCCAAGCAAAATCATTTCTAAAGTTTTTATATCCTTGAGCAATAGTATATAAATTAGATTTGGCTCTATCGTTTCTTGCATCTCTTGCATAACCTATAAGGTTAGGTATTGAAAGAGAAGCCAAAATACCAATTATAATTACAACTGCCATTAGCTCCATTAAAGTAAAACCTTTTGTATTTCTCATAAAAACTCCTTAATTATTATCTACAGCTGTTCCATTAGGCCCTATGCAAGCCCTATAAATACAAGTTGTTGTATTATCTTGGCCTTGCACCGGCATACAAAATCTATTACCGACATTAGCCCCCGGTTTTGGTTGCATATAAACATAACCATCACCATTACAAACTAACGGGTGGGCAGCATCAACGTGTCTTGGATCTTGAAGACCGAATCTATAATCTAAAAAGCCATCACCATCTTCATGGGTAGCATTTCCATAATTATATCTGGGAATATAACCGCAAGCAACCATTTGTGCGACAAAATCCGTAGCACTTAAATTTTGGCCATTATAATTACATACAACAGTTGATGGCGGAGTAAAAATAAAGACATCACCATCAAAAGGAATTTGAACATCCGGATATTCTCTAGCAAATCTTTCCATACCATTATTGATAGTTTCTAACATTGATTTTGCTCTTTGATTATTTTGGCTATCAACAGCAGCATTATAAACAGGTAAAGCAATAGCCGCAAGTATAGCAATGATTAAAACAACAACCATAAGCTCCATTAATGTAAATGCTTTTTTATTCATAAAATTATCTCCTTATTGATAGTTATTACCCATTTGATAACCGCCGGTTATCCAAGCATATCTATCTCTATATTTAGAATTGGTAACAGAAGCCGGCGTTATCATTACAGCAAATTTGGGCTGGCCATTATTTTCAGTATCATGGCAATTATCATGCGGTTGCGTTGCATCAGCATTAAGACTTGGATTACATAAAAAGAATGTATATCCTTGGAAATTATTATTACCATTTCCGCAATTGGATAAAACATCCACGCCCCAATCTCTCGGTTTTAAAGCAAAAGAAGCGATATTTCTTTGAACTTCGGCATCTTCCACATAACCTTCTATAAGATTGCATGGATCTATACAATTATTACAATCTGCCGGAATAGTCTCATTCCCAAAAGTACCATATATTCTTGTATTAGGATACATTTCATTAAATAATTTAGCAGCATTGGCAAGTTCTGCAAGCATAGATCTTGCTCTTTCATTTGTTCTAACTACTCTTGCATTACGATACGATATGCTAGAGAGTCCTACTATTATGGAAAATATTAATATTACCACTAATAATTCCATTAATGTAAAACCTTTTTTCTTCATATAATACTCCTCATTACATATTACTGCCGATTTCTGACATTTTAAAGATCGGCATAAAGATTGAAAGCACGATAACAGCAATAATTGCACCGATACCAACAATCAAAATAGGGTCAATTAAGGCTGAGAAACGAGCAATAAATTGGTTAATTTGTTCCGTATAGAACTTAGACAAAGTTTGTAAAATATGGGGTAAACGGCCAGATTCTTCACCCATCATCATCATTTCTGTCATAAGACCGGGGAACATACCTGTTTTTCTAAAAGATTCAGAAGTACTTTTACCGCTTGCGACCTCTTTTTTGGCTTGAACTATAGCCGTTTGTATTAAGACATTGCCGGCAAAGGCATCTTCCATAACAGCTAAAACATTAATAATACTTACACCGCTGTTTAAAAGGGTTGCCATAGTAGATAAAATTCTTTCATAATAAATATTAGCTATAAAGTTACCAAATATAGGCATAGTCAAATGGAATCTATGCCAAAGTCTTTTACCGGTAGGAGTTTTAATTGCAAATACAAAGGCCGTAATTAAAGCGATTACTCCGAAAATAATTAAGATAATATGGTTTCTAACAGCTTTTGAAATAGAAACGATAGCTAAAGTCAAAGGTGGCAAATCAATATTAAAGTCGTTAAAGATTTCAGCGAAAGTCGGCACGATACCTGCAACGAAATAGAACAAAACACCCATAGCCATAACAAACAACACACCCGGATAAGTAATGGCTGTAATAATTTTACTCTTTAAGGCTTCATTAGATTTAACATAGTTTGCAACTTGCATTAAAGATTCCGGTAATTGTCCGCTGACTTCACCGGCTTGAACCATAGCAATCCAAGTATAATCAAATATTTTTGGAAATTTTGCCAAAGAACCATGCAAAGTATTACCTGAAGCGACATCACGGGCAACTGCCACAAGCACCGGCCCTAAATATTTATCAGAGGAGAAATCCCCTAAGAGTTTAATAGCTCTAACCAATGGAACACCACCGGCAATAAGGGTTGATAACTGCTCCGCGAAGAATGCTAAAACGTGTCCTGCAGGTTTTACACTACCTATAGCAGCTTTGCTAGTACCAAAGCCAAAAACACCTTTAGACATCACTGCTGCCGTAACATCTATGACCATTACACCTTTAGATTGCAAATAGTCAATAGCTTGGTTCTTATTAGGAGCATCTATAGAACCTTTAAAAATTTTACCTTCTAAATCTCTTACCGTATATGTAAATTTAGCCATTGTCTTACTCCTCTGACATTGTAACGGACATAACTTCTTCTATAGAGGTAATACCCCTTACGGCTTTACGCCAGGCACTTGCTCTTAAATTCCAAGCACCACCAGAAGTTGCCGCTTTTCTTAATTCTATCAAATCTTTTGTTTTATAAATAGTATTTCTTGTTGCATCATTAATTTTAAAAACTTCATAAATGGCCTTTCTGCCTTGGTAACCGATATTATTACATTTCGGACAACCAACCGGTTTAAAGAAAGTCCAAGTTTGCCTATCACTTTCAGGTAACATTGCTTCTTTATAAGCCATATCCAATTCTTCCTGAGAAGGTATATAAGGAACTTTACAATGGGGACATAAAACACGGACAAGACGCTGGGCTGCGACCAAAGCTAGTGAACTTGCAAGCAAGAAAGGTTCCACCCCCATATCTATCATACGAGGAATAGCACCGATTGCTTCGTTAGTGTGCAAGGTCGAAAGCACCAAGTGACCTGTCATAGCAGCTTTAAGGCAGCTTTCCGCAGTTTCTGAGTCGCGGACTTCACCGACCAGAATAACATCTGGGTCTTGACGCAAGAAAGATCTTAAACCAGCAGCAAAAGTTAAACCTATTTGCGGTTTAACCTGCACTTGAGAAATACCCGCAAGTTTGTATTCTACCGGGTCTTCAAGTGTCATATAGTTTAATTCCGGTGTTTTAATTGTTGTTAAAACAGCATTTAAGGTTGTGGTTTTACCAGAACCTGTAGGACCGGTTAAGAAAATAAGACCGTGAGGCATAGCGCAGGCCTCCAAGAAGTCCCTTTTCTGTCTTGGTTCAAAACCAAGTTTATCAATATTCAAATCACCGGTTCCTTTATCCAAAATACGAAGAACGAGCTTTTCACCAAAGACTGTAGGACACACTGATACACGAAGCTCGATTGTTCTGTTGTGAAATTTTACTGCGAAGCTTCCGTCTTGAGGTAAACGTTTTTCTGCGATATCAAGTCTTGACAAAATTTTAATACGAGAAATAATTGCAGAAACAGCTTCCCTCGGTGGCGGAGTTCTTTCATACAAAGAACCGTCTATTCTGAAACGCAAGGAAACTCTTTCATCAAAGAGTTCCAAGTGAATATCAGAAGTTCTTTCAGACATTGCCTGGCGAAGAATAGCGTTAACCATACGAACATAGTGACCGCCCCCTCCGCCAACGCCGGTTTCTCTATCTAAGTCCAGTTTGTCTGTAGCTGAACCGATATTATTTAAAGCGGCATCACTTTCTTCCGTATCAGTTATTTCATCTATCTTTTCAGAAACGACATCAGAAAGTTGGTCTTTTTTAGAATAAAATTTATCCAAAGCCGCCAAAAGTTGCGATTTTGGAGCGATGAAGGGCTGAATTTCCAGCCCTGTCATCATTTTTAAATTGTCTAGTAAGAGAACGTTAGAAGGATCTATTGTTGCAATTGCAAGGGAGTCTTCCTCCATAAACAGAGGTAAGACTAAATTTTCCCTTGCAAATTTTTCATCAATAATATCGTTTAAATTCTGATCTTTTTCAGAATTCAATATGCCATTTTCAAAACTCGCATAAGGAACGGATAATTGTTTAGAGGAAGCAATTGCTACGTCTTCTTCTTTAACAAAACCCAAGGCTAACAAAGATTCTACTAAAGAAGAATCATTTTGTCTGGAATGCAACTCCGCCTTTTGCAAGTTATCTTGTGTAAGTTTTCCTTGTTCAGTTAAAATTTCTACAACTGTTTTTGGCATATTATTTACCTTCTTTTTTCCCCTATATTTTTATGTTATTCTGAAAGCACCGTAGGTGTTAAGAAAATAACAAGATCTGTTGTTGATTTACTTTTTGTCTTGCTAGAGAATAACCATCCAAGCACCGGGATTTGACCGAGTAAAGGAACTCTTGTAATAGTTTCTTTTTCGCTGGATTGGAGTAAACCACCCAAAACAACTGTTTGACCGCTTTTTACTCTGACCATTGTGGAAACAGCGCGGGTAACAGTATCGTAAGATTCTTGATCTTTTGCGATTGTTTCAGAAGGAACAAGATCTGAATAAGAAGGAGCAACCACTAAAGTTACATAACCTTCTTTGTTAACTTGAGGTGTAACAGTCAATTTAAGACCGACGGTTTTTCTTTCAACACCGCTGTAGCTGGTATCGGAAGAATTATTGGTGCTCTTGGTAACATTGCTGACAGCAGCTTCTCTTGCAGAAGTAATAACTGCGGGGCTGTTGTTCATGGTAATAACTTTAGGTTTACCTAAGCTTCTTGCTTCGCCGTTAGACATTAAAGCAGAGAAGACTACAGATAAGCTAGTAAAATCAAGTTGCATAGCTTCGCCTTGACCAGACCCATCAATACCAAACCATTTTAAGAAATTACCAGAAGTTCCTTTCTTAAAATAATCCCAAGGAAGATCTGTTTTACCTGCGGTAAAGGTTCCGGTAACATTCCATTTAAAACCGGCATCAAAACCGCTTGATTTAGAAACTTCAACAATTTGGGCTTCAATCAAAATTTGAGGAGCTTTAATATCAAGTTCTGCTAAAATTGCTTCAATTTGCGGGAAAACTTCCGGCACATCAGAAACAATTAATTTGTTTGTTCTTGCATCAACGGCAATTCTGCCTTGTGGTGAAAGAACACTTTTAATAACGTCTAAAATTGCGGATCCGTCATTGGAACCTGAACCGCCTTGGCTGCCACTATTAGAACCAAGGGTAAAACCAGGACCGCCGGAAGAAGAACCGGAATCAAAAATATTTGTAGTTGTAGAACCACCATAGCTACCTAAAGCTGTAGAAGTGGAATCTGCAGGCATGATAGTTTTCATATCATTAGCCAAGTTGGATTGAGGTTGCAAAGAAACATAGTTTAAAGTATAAACTTTTGTTACCAAATCCGGTATTTCATCGGATCTTTTGGTAATAACATAGTTATCACTTTTACCAATTCTTTGGTAAGTTAAACCTTGCACTCTTAAAATAGTATCCAAAGCTTCTTTAGCAGTAACATCTTTTAAAGATGCAGTGACTTTTTTATCGGAATATTGGCTGTCATCCATAATAAAGTTAATTTTGGTCTGCCTTGCGATACTTGTTAAGAAAGTGCCAATAGGCATGTTATTAACATTTACGGAAACTCTTTTGCTTAAGGCCTCATTATCCTCTGCCCCTTCATACAAAGATGTTTCTTGGCTTGATTTACCTGCTCTTTGAGCTTGTAAATCGTTAGATAAAACTACTTTTGCGTCAGATGTATTGTCTTGAGCATTTGCCACTACCGGGGCTACAAGCCCAAAAACAAAAACATAAGCCACAAACAGCGCTATTTTTTTATTCATTACTTCCTCCTTAATTTTTTACTTCTAAATACTTCTTTCAATTTTTAAACAACAAAATTAATCTTTTTGTTTAGGGATAGACATTGAAAAATCTTTGCCTTTATACTTAAAGTATATCTTAGTCCCTGTAATTTTTGTTATTGTAGCACCGGCTACTTTATCACCGACACCTTTAAAATCATTATTTATTTGAACTTCATCACCCATCATACCTTGTATCTTTATTTTGCTCATAACGGCTAAATGAGGGTTCGCTTTTAAATATTCTTCTCTTTTAAGACGTTCTTCTTCTGCCTTTCTTGCCGCAATTAAAGCATCTTCTTTAGCTTTTCTTTCTTTTTCAATTCTTTCCATTTCAGCTCTGCGGTTTCTTTCTATGGTAGAAACTTCATCTCTTGATAAAAAGGGATCGCGTCTATTAGCAGGAGCAAATTTAACTCTTGCTTCTTCTTGCTGTTCTGTTGCTTCTTTTTTATCTTCTTGCTTGGGCTCTTCTTGGGCAAAACAAAATGCCGGCAAGAGAACAAACATTAAACATGCATAAAGCGAAAAAAACTTTCTCATTTCTTCCTCCCCGTATTCTTTGAAACAACTTTATGCTCTTCTAAGAATGCTGTATAAACTTCTATTCTTACAGAAATTTTTCCTAAAGCATTTTCTTGTCTGTTAAGGGATAATTTATTTATCCTTAAAAACTGAGGATTATTTTCTATTGTTTCAACTAAACGGCCAATTTGGTTATAGGTTAAATCACCGGAAATAATAGCCGTTGAAATTTCAAATATACCATAAGTAGTATTTTGACCTTTTACATATTTAACACTATCTTTAAGTTGCAATTTATTGGAAATTGCTTCAAGTTGCAAAAGAATCCATTCGTTCTTTTGACCGGAAGGCGGTAACTGGGCAAGTAAATTTTGATATTTAGTTTTACTAACCTTATAATCTTTTTCATTATCCGATTCCGCTTGTTGGGCTTCTATTTTCTTCTTAACAATAGAAACTCTATCTTTATAGGTGCCATTTAACCATATCACAAAGAACAACATAACTATTATTGCTAAAGCAGGACGCCAAAACGGCTTAAAATTCCTGTCTTGAATAAGAACTTTTATATTGTTTAAATCTTCTTTTATTTTATCAACAAAATTCATAATTCTTTATTCCTTTTCACATTTCATGGTAAAGATTGTGCCTAGAACCAAACTCTTCTCATCTGTAGAATAATTCCATTCTACATTATTCTTACACAAATCTGCCATTGAAGAAGCATTGGAAACTTTTGTATTAAATTTTCCACCTTCGGTTAATTCAACTTTTCTGCCGTCTAAAGAATGGATTATTCCGGAAACGATAAGAGAATTTTTACCACGGCCTGCTTTATTTGCCATAGGATAAGATATTTGAACTTCCCTTAAATACATTTCATCCGGCATTAAATCAGGTAAAGTTGATAATTTGGTTGTATATTTCGGCTGAACAATTAAAGCTGTTAAATCTTTGGTGTTTTCCTTCATAGAAGACACCCTTTCTTTAATTTGAGAAGCCGATAAATTTTTAAATTCTTCAATTCCGTCTTCTTTAGTAACACTTTTCTTTTGGAAAGAACTATATGTCCTTAAAGAAGAGAAGAAACCAATTAAGCCCCATAATAGCAAAATTGCCAAAATAACTAAAGCTAATTTCCATACAGAGAAAGTACCTTTAATTTCTTCATTTGAAGAACGATGCTTTTTTACCATATCAATATCTGGGACATTAGTGTTTATAAATTTCAAACAAGCACCCATAGCGGCAATTTCTGCAAAGCCACTAACTTTAAAACCAAAAATATCTTCTATATTCCATTTGCGGACATTCTTTTTAGTTTCCATTTCAAGCAGGGGTGCCCAATCCATTTGTGAAGTTTGAGAAATAACAACTATATCTTCAAATACATTTTTTTCTATTTGTTTGGATATAAAATCTATACAATTATTAACTTCTAGGCGGTTTCTTGTGCCCATAGAAGGATTAACTTCAACTTCACGCATTAAAACAGGAGTATTATTTATGGCAAATAAGAATTGCCCTTCATAAGAAGAGAAATTAGCATAAATTTGCCCGACATTTTTTTGCGCTTCTTTATCAGTTTGGTTGAAAAGTCTCATTACTGAAACAGGAGAAGTTTCAATAGCTACAAGATTTAAGCCAATACTTCTCATACCTGTTTCCAAAGAACCTACAATTATTTTAGAGGTTAAAGAGAAAACAACTTCCAACTGTTTAGTCTTTGTTAAATCAGCATAAAAAGGTCTTACAGAAAAATCATAAACAGCTCTTTCAAAAGGGAAATGAATATATTTTCTTGCTTGTAAAGGAACGGCACTCTTCCAAAAATGTCTTGGAGTATCCGGCATAACGAAATGGCGATGCACGCTAAAGTTAGGAGCTAAAGAAATCACAACATCTTTAGTTAGCCATTCTTTACTATCTATAATCTTTTTTATCGGTTCAAGCCATTGTTTTGGAGTAGCAAAAAAACCTTCGTTTAAATCCGCCGGGCGTAAAACATCTGTTCTGATGTCTTTTAAAGCAAGTTTGACTAAAGAGTCAACCTCTATACCGCCGGATTTTTCCATAATTTGGGCAACATATATATCAGTTAATGATATATATATACCTATACAATTTTTATACTTTGGTTTTTCTATGCCTAAAATTTTCTCTATATTTGATTTCAAACCCTTATTCATAAATACCCTATATTATATAAGATCATCTAAAGAAGCATCATAAGCCCCTTCTTGCGCCGGATTTGCCGAGTAATTAGCAACTGTGTTTTGCGCTGATGAAGATGAAGTTGTTGTCATAGTTGTTGTTTCCGTAGTTGTTGTTGTCGTTGTTGTTGTTGCATTGGCAGCAGCACCGGTATTATAGGTAGTTTGAGTATAACTGTTACTTTGCTCACTTTCCTCATAAAAATCTTGCAAAGCGGATTGTTTCTTTAAAACTTTAGCAGGTTTTTTCCATAAACGCGGAGTTGTATAATCTAACTCACCGCTATAGGTAGTTTTAGAGGTTTTTACCTCTTTTACTTCTTTTATTAAAGGTTCTTCTTTTTTAACTTCAGCTAAGAGTTCAACTTTGCGGCGGACAATTTTTTCTCTGCCTTTATTATCGGTTGCTCTTAAGAGTAAAGTATATTTACCTGCCGGCAAAATAGGTCCAAAGAATTGTTTTTTGCCGTTCCAGAAAACTTGGTCATAAATACTGCCTGTGCCGGAAATCTGTCTTACTATATAATATTTTCCGTCAGAAGCATGCTGAATTATCTGCAATTTCCAGTTATCTATCGGTGCAGAAGTTTCTATAACAGAAAAATCTATTACCATACCTTCATTTAAAGCAGGGGTAATCTTATCAGGATACATACCCAAACTTAAAACAGGATAAGAATTACTATCACTTACCTTATTATAAAGAGTAGGTGTATTATCATAATCAAAAACAATTGAAATACCTTCTAAATTGCTAAATTTAGCAGGCGGTTGTTCATTTATTAAGCCCATATTAAAGTCTACTTTTGCGGGAGATAAACCCATATTAACTAAATAAGAGTTTAAAGCAACTGTTTGGCGAACCCCTTGTAAACTTACTTCATCCGTATAAGAACCCGGCGGGAGTAAAACAAATGTCGGATCTTTGGCAAGAAGCATTAAAGTATAAACATCTTGCAATACTTCTTTACCTTCTTTACTGAAGGTTATATTATCGTCTAAGAATATAACATTTGAATCTATATCAATAGCATCAATTTGGCCATTACGGAAATAAACATTTACCCCTTCTTTACTATTTAATCTAGATACAATATTTTCTTGCATAGAAGAGACATCTGCCGCAATAATGCTATCTCTTTGCTCTAAATTATATACGCCATCTTGAACAACAATTTTATCAGAACCTTGATCGCTATAAGGAGAACTTATAAAATAATCGCTTTCATGTTTTTCTTCCGGGGCTGATACTATTATTTCAGTGCTGGTTGTAACCGGTATTGTAGAATCTGCAACTTGCTGAGCAAAATCTTCTTGAGATTGTTTAAGGGAAGCATCAATTTGGGCTGCTTCTTGAGCAAGTCTATTTTTTTCTTGAGCTTGTAAATATAATAAATCGGCTTCTGTTTGATTTACGGCTTCTTTAGCTTGCTCTTTGGCTAAAGTTGCTTGTTCTCTAGCTAAGTCAGCTTGTTCTTTAGTATATTTTTTTGCTGCAGAATATTCGTCATTAATTTCTTTTTGAAGATCTTTTGCTTCTTGTTTATAATATTCTTTTTGAGCTTCGATATTTTCGTCGTATATAACGCGGGTAGGTGTGCTTACGCCCCCTCTTTTAAAATGAATCATATTTACATATTCATTAGCGACGTTAATTTGTTCAATATTTCCTTCAACAAAGACGTCTAAAAAATTATCCATTGCTTGGTCATAATTGCCAGCTTCATATAAGCTTTGACCTTTTTCCAATTTTTCTTGAACGGTTAAAGCCTTAGCCCCGAAGGCCATAACAGCAAAACCAAAAACAACAAAAAACGCTGATAAAAATTTCACAAAACTTCTTTTATTATTCATCATTGTTCCCTCGTTTAATAATTTTATATATATTAAAATTATAGCATATATTACTATTATATTAATTTATAAGTGTTTGTAAATACCCTTTTTTAAATTATGCTTTTTAACCGTCTGAGCGCAAGGGCATTTTTTTTGTCTTTAAGCAATATATTTTGCAAATATTTTTTTGCTTTTTCCTTATTACCTTGGGCTTCTTCTAAAGAAGCAAAGGCAAAATTTAAAGGCAAATTATCTGCATTATTTTGATATAAATTTTCAAGAATCAAACGGCAATTTTGATAATCTTGTTGTTTAAAATAAGCTTGCGCAAGCAACATTTGAGCATCCAAATCCCCTTCAGAAGCAACCGCTTTAAGTTCTTTAAGAAAAGCGGGGCTAATTTCTTTTGCGTTAACAATTTTATTTCTTAAAGCACTTAACATTTTGGCTTTTTCCAAAGCAGAATCTTTTTTAATATTTAATTTTTCATTTGTTAAAGCAAGTTTTTCTTGAATATTTTTATCAAATTTATTACGGGCAAGCTCGTCTAAAAGTATAGCCCTTGCTTTATCATATTGCTCTTGTTCAAAATAAATTTGCCAAAGTATTAAACTAAACGCATTTTTAAAAGATAAAGGAACATTTAACTTTTCTAAAAAAGCGGCATTTTCCAAAGTTCTTAATTCTTTAGAACTTATAAAAAGATGCAAAGTTAAATTAAGAGAATCTTCAAAATAGGGATTTAAAGCAAAACTTTTTTTAAGATAAGAAAATGCTTCATTAGGTTTGTTAAATTTTGTTTCTATAGTTGCGTAGATATTATAAAACTCATAATATTCAGGAAAATATTTTAAAGTGTCTAAAGATACGCCATACATTTTGGAATAGTCTTTTAAAGTTTCTAACGCTCTTAAATAAATAAAATGCGTTTCAGGATTGCCTTTATAAAGATTTATAGATTTATCAAACATCTTTTGAGCTTCTTTATAATTATTTGCCTTCATAGCAAAATAACCTTTTAAACCATAATGAGAAGCAAGCAATATTTTAGTTTGTATAAAACTTAAATATAAAAAGATAAAAGCAATTAAAAATAAAAGTAAATTAAATAAAATTTTTGATATTTTTATTTCTCTATTTTTTCCGTCTAAAGAAGCAAGCACTCCTACAAAGAAATAAAATACCGAACATATAACCTGCACTTCAAAAGTAATATTTAACATATTATCTGCCAAAAAGCCCCCGCAGGCAGCGAAAACAGCTAATATCAAAATTTTTCTATCGGCATTTTTTTGTATATGATAATATTTGATACAATTTGAACATACAAAAAACAGCCATAACAAAAATACTATTAACCCCAAAATACCGCTTTGAACAAGGGTTTCCATAAAAATATTGTGCGCAGAGTTAGACTGCATTTTTAAATCTATCAAATTAGGATATTTTCTTAAGAGTTCGCCCTGGCACGGGGCATAACTTAATTGCCAAGCCCCCCAGCCCCAACCAAGCAAAGGTTTCTTTTTTATGTTATCAATTCCGCAAGTCCACCCCATTAATCTTTGGTGATAAGACATATAAAGGGCCTGTGATTCTGCCGCTAAAGTTAAATTTTGAGGATTAGAAAAAAGACCTTTAGAAGCAACCCCTTTTATCTCTGATACTTTACTTGCTTTATTTGATCTATACGAAAAAATTAAAAATATACTGATAAGCGCAAGAAACAATGCTCCTATTTTTATTTTATTTTTAAATAAACAAGTTCTAAAAGGTTTAGCCGATATTAATACCAATAAAGCAAAAATTGCCCCTATCCAAGAAGACCGGGATTGAGATAAAACAAAAAAAGTTATACAAATTAAATTAATAAGGAAATAATATATTTTTTCCCCTTTGGTTTTTGAAGATAAATAAAAAATAATACCAGGCGGTAAAGTTAATAATAAAAACGAAGCTAAAAAGTTTGGATTTCCAAAAGTAGAACTTGCTATTGAGGTAAAATCTTTTGAAAAATTACCCCTACCGATAAAATCATAGCCTAAAGTTTGACAAAGGCCGTAGGCACTGGCTAAAGTCGCTGTAATTAATAAAATATCTATTATACTTTTTAAGGAAAAATTCTTTAAAATTCTAAAGGCAAGATAAAAAGCCCCGCCCCACATTAAAAGAGCATAAACATCAAACAAACCCTCCATCCTAAAATAATTAAAAGGCAACCACAATATTCCCCACAAGAAAAATAAAAAGCCGGTTTTATAATTCTGCAAAGAATCTTCTGTTTTTAAAAAATCACAATTATTGCATAATAAACGAGCTATAAAATAACCGCCGAAAAGCCCTGTTATTAAAGATAAATCTTTTCTAAAAAAATCATTTAAAAGAGCCGGCCCGTTAGGACCTACAAAAAAATTTATTATCAAAGAAATAAGGGCAAGGGCAACAAAAATTAACAATATAATATCTGCTTTTGAAAAAGATAAATGAGTATCTTTCTCCTTTCTAGATTGTAAAAGTAAAACGACCAATAAGACCCCTACTGCTAGGGTAGAAATAAGTTTTTGTATCAAAAACGGCTCTTGTGAAAAATTGGTAAAAAATACAAGTTGAGAGACACATAAAAAACAAAAAACAAAAAATTTTAATAAGAAAGAAGCACTCTTTATCATACTAATATCCCTTCACCTGTTTAAGGGCCTCAAGGGCCTTTTGATTTTCCTTATGGGTTTGTAAATATTGCTGATTTTTAATCTCTTTGGGGCCTTGTAAATATTCTTCCAGCCAAGCAATAGCTTTTGTTCTATTACCGCGGGCAAGCTCTATATTAGCAAGCTGAAAATAAATATTATCATAAGCAGGATCTAAAAGCAAAGCATATTTAAGTCTTTCTTCTGCCTGTAAATATAGTTTTTCTCTTTCATTGATATTAACAATATTTTCTGCATATTTTATATAAAGGGAAGCGATATTATAATCTAAAAGTGCAATATTCGGGGCAAGAGCTTTTGCTTTATTAAAATCTCTTAAAGAGCGTTTAAAATCATTACTTACCTCTTGGCCATCGCCGGCGGCAATATCTCTTTTTTCAACTAAAGAAAACCTGTTAAAAAGATTTAAACCTCTAAAATTCCAAGCTTGATACAAAGTCGGATTTTGCTTTATGGCCTTTGTATAAAAACCGAGAGCTTCGCTTTGTCTTCTTTCGGCTAAAGCGGTAGCTCTTGAAAAATTAACCCCGCTGATAAATTGCCACCAGAATAAAAGATAAAAACCTCCGGCTAATATCATATATAAACACGCAACTGCTTTTTTGGCTTTAGCCATAAGATAAATAAATAGCCCTAAAATAGTCGTAGAAATAACAATAAAACTTATAGAATAAAATATTTGTAATAAAGTGTTTTGATGAGAAATAAAAAACTCTGTCCAAAAATTTTTTTGTATATAAAAATAAATACCTAATAAAATTAAAAGGGCAAAAATAAAAACTATTTTAAATATCGCAATATTTTCTTTCTTTAAAATAATATCCCTTTTTTCAAACGGGCCGAAAGCCAATTTAAAAATTGCCCCGTTAAATAAAATTAAAAAGAAAGATGTGGAAGCAAAATAAATACTAACATCAACAAAATTATGTATATATATTGTTAAAGATGCTAAAGAAAGCCCTGCCAAAAGAAAGGCCTTTTTACGATTATCGGCAGAAAATTCTTTTATTTTAAATAATACTTGCTTTGCAATATACCATAAAACCCATAAAAACAAACCAAAGCCAAAAATTCCCAAACAGGATAATTGCTCAAGATAATAATTTTCGGCATGTTGGCTTGCGATATTGTGTTGTTTTTCAATATAAAATATTTCCGGTCTTTTATAGGCAGGATAAATTATTTCAAAAGAACCTATGCCTGTTCCTGTTAAAGGGCTGGCTTTAACCATATCAAAAGTTGCTCGCCAGGTGGAAAGACGAAAAGAAAAAGATTCAAATCTTTTAGTGCCTAAATAAGAAATTGTAGCCGCAGAAAAAATAAACAAAATCAAACTGACGATAAATATTTTCTTTTTATGTTTTTTGTATCCGTCCATAAAAAAATAAACAAATAACAAACAGGCCACCAGCACACATAAAGCAAAAGCAAAGAAAGAGCCCTTGCTTTGTGAAGAAATTAAATTTATCATTGCCAAAATAAATAAAATTATCAAACTTTTTTGGCGCTCTATTAAATAAGAAAAAAAGATTAATACCGACATAAAAAGAGCATAACTGCCAAGCAAATTAGGATTTGCCAAAGTGGAAAAAACTCTCCCTGCAAAAAAATTCTTCCAAGGTAAAAAATCTAAATTTAATAACTGCAACAGCCCATAACCAAAAACAAACCAAGCACCGCAAAAACAATATTTTAAAATTCTTTTATAGTCTTCCTCTTTACAAGAAAAAACTACTACAAAAAATAAAAATAAATAAAATATTTCATGGGCAAAACTATCTAAACGCACAAGTTTATAAGGTTTGAAAAAATAAGAAATAAAGATATAAAAAGCATATATTAAAATAGGTAAGAAAGTATAAAAATTCTTTTTTGTAAAGAAACTTTCCCCCCGGTAAACAAGGGAACTTAGCCATATAAAAAAAGCACCGCAGGAACAAGTGTAAAAAAGAGTTATTTTAATTTGGGCGGAATCATAAGTATAAAAACAAAAAGAAAGAGGTATCAGAAAAGAAAAAATACCAAGCCAAAATACTAAAAGTTTACTAAAAAAATCTTGTTTTGTTATAGTTTCCGTCATAAATTATAAAAATAAAAAGAGCCGAGAATGGGGGTCGAACCCACGACCTGCCGCTTACGAAGCGGCTGCTCTACCAACTGAGCTATCTCGGCTTATCTTTTATATTCTACTATTTTAGGCCTTATTAAACAATATAAATTAGTTTACCCAAGGGAAAATTTTATCTCTGTCCCGCAAGAATAAAACAGCACTAAAGACAAGCATAATATCTGCCGATATCGCTTGCGGTTTATCTAAAGATACATTAAATTGAGTAGCAAGTTTTGAAGCACTTTTTATATCACCGGAGCTATCCATTTGTGCTTTTATTGTGTAATCAGCCCTTAAAATACCAAGCAGATGCCCAAAGATAAGTCTGAGTATAGCTTTCAAGATGCTCTTTTCTTTAATTTCTGCAATTTCTTTATCAATATCAAATATTTTCCAAGTCCTAAGCGGGACAAAATTTCTTCTAGTAAGTTTGCATATAACGTGACCTTCTCTGGTGGTAATAAAATATTTTTCAGATAAAAGAGAAAGCCCTTTTTGAATACATTTAAACAATAATTTGCCCTTGCTATCATAAACTTGGTATTTATAAGGAAATAAAATATTTAAAATAACACCAAAGATAAAAACCACAAGACCACACGCCGTAAACAAATAGGATATAGAATATAAAGTATTAACTATTAAAGAAGGATGTGTTTGCTGTAAAACGACAATAGCACAAACAATGCGCATTAAACTAAAGAAAATTACTGCCAAAAGTCCGCAGAAGGCAAAAAGTCCACCCCAACGGGTGCAAGTGGCGATATAGTGATTACCCAAATTATCATGCAAACGCAAAAATAAATCCGGTGAGCCATAAAGGCGTTTGCCCTGTATAGGATAAGGTGAATTAGGATTTGTATTTTGTATATCTTCTTTTTTCTTAGAAAATAATTTATAAATAAAGGCACCGATTAAAATTAAAATATATAAAACAGCAATAATAATTATAACTCTTAAAGCTATTTGTAAAGGTTTAACTTTTGGATTATTTTTTACTTGTTTAAGAGGAACTTTTGCCCTTTGTTGTTTTGTTATTTGAGTTTTGGGTTTTTCTTCTTTTTTGGGAGAAGTTTCGACATTAAGCAAATCACTTTGTTCTACCGTTTCAAGTTTAGTTGCTTGAGAGGTAAGGGTGGATTCTTCATAAGTGGCAGTGATTTCTTCCGTCTCTTGTTTAGGTTGGGGAGATATAAAAGAAAGTAAATAATAGGCCTCTGTATCAGGCACTCCTCTTATACCGACATTATAGGCCTTACCGCCGGATAAAAAATAACCTGCGGTAAAAAACATATCTTGTTTAGTAAAATCAAAAGAAAGCAAAGGATCCCCGGTGGAAAATTCTGTT
>JAEEGL011767560.1_pt1 | contig 32389 bp, 28 predicted proteins | sample 9134231 | NCBI WGS metagenome assembly JAEEGL01 (sample SAMN16246548, study PRJNA631951) | gut metagenome | biome: gut microbiome; feature: rumen; material: fiber-attached | host: Bos | place: Iran: Karaj | collected 2018-10 | reverse complement strand
CAGCGTCGCCGCGTCCGGTTCCGGAAAACCCATTTCCTTCACCGCGTGCTTCGCGCAGTTCCAGATGCCTTCCTCGCTCTGCGTCAGCGTCCCGTCCAGGTCGAACAGGATCCAGGTGTCTGATAATTCATAATTCATAATTCTCCGATCGCCGTTACCAAAGTGCCACAGGCACTTTGACGGCTGTAGGATGGCAGTTGTTACCCAAATCAAGATTTGGACAACTGCTCAACAATTCATAATTCTGAATGGCTTTCAGAATGATAACCGTCCGGTTAATCTTCTACGCGGATGACGTTTTCCACCTGGCAGATCTCAGGATTGAGCGCCTTCACCACACGCTGCATGGCCTTCTCAGGCGCGATGTGGGTGATGAAGATCAGGGTCGCCTTGCCGTCCGGACCGGCGTCCTTCTGGGTCATGGCGGAAACGGAGATCTTTTCCTTCGCCAGCAGGCCGGCCACCTCCGCCAGCACGCCGGGTTCGTCCTTCGCCTTCATGCGGATGAAGTACTTGCTGTGCCAGTCGTCCGCGACAGGCAGCGGATCCTTCCGCATGACGGGCATGGGATGGACCGCGTTCTGCGCCGCCTGGATGATATCACCCACGATGGCGCTGGCCGTCGGGGCGTCGCCCGCGCCGCGGCCTTCCAGCATCATGTCCTTGAAGGAATGGCCGTAGAGGTAGACCGCGTTCAGGGAGCCGTCCACATTGGCCAGCGGATGGTCCGCCGGCAGGAAGACCGGATGCACGCGGGCTTCGATGGAATTCCCGTTGTCCTTGCCGATGGCCAGGAGCTTCAGCACGTAGCCCATCTCGCGGCCGAAGGCGATGTCTTCGGAATTGACCTTCGTGATGCCCTCGCGGTAGACGTTCTCCACCCGGACACGGGTATGGAACGCCAGGGAACCGAGGATGCTCAGCTTGTACGCCGCGTCATAGCCTTCCACGTCCGCGGTGGGATCCGGCTCGGCCAGGCCCAGCCGCTGGGCGTCCTTCAGCACGGTCTCGTACTCGGCGCCTTCCGCCGCCATCCGGGTCAGGATGTAGTTGGTGGTACCGTTGACGATGCCCATCATCTGCTCGATGTGGTTGGCGATCAGCGGACTCTGGATCGCGTTGATGATCGGGATCGCACCGCCCACACTGGCTTCATAATAGAGGCCGGCGCCGGTCTTCTGCGCCATGGCGCGCAGCTCGTCAAAATGCAGCGAGAGCGCCATCTTATTGGCGGTGACCACGGACTTGCCGTTTTCCAGCGCGCGCAGCATCCAGGACGCCGCGGGCTGTTCCCCGCCGAGGAATTCGCAGACAATCCGGATCTCCGGATCCTCCAGGACGTCGTCCTTGTCGGTGGTCAGTACCTCGTCCGGCACTTCCTTGCCGCCGTGGATCTTTTTGTCCAGCACCAGCGCCCGCTTCACGCGAAGCTTCACGCCCGTGCGGTTCGCCGTTTCATCCCCGAATTCGCGGATCAGGTCCCAGACGCCTCCGCCGATGTTTCCCAGGCCCAGCAGTCCCAGCACGATCTCTTTCATTGTTACTTGTCTCCTTCCGTACGATTCCGTTCATAGATCAGCCGCAGGCCCTTGAGGGTCAGCAGGCCGTCGAGTTTATCGATCACTTTGCTCTCCTCGGCGATCATCAGCGCCATGCCGCCGGTGGCGACCACGTAGGCGTCCTCGCCAAGCTCCTGGCGGATCTTCCGCACGATGTTCCGCACCAGGCCCACATAGCCGTAATACATGCCGCTCTGCAGGTTGCTGAGCGTGGTCCGGCCGATGACGGTGTCCGGCTTGGCCAGTTCAAACCGCGGCAGTTTCGCCGTACCGGTGACCAGGGCCTCACTGCTCAGCTTGATACCCGGGCAGATCGTTCCGCCGAGGAAGGAACCTTCCTGGTCCACCACGCCGAAGGTCGTGGCCGTACCGAAATCGATGAAGATGCACGGGCCGCCGTATTCGTCGTAAGCGGCGACGGCATTCGCGATCCGGTCGCTGCCCAGCTCACGCGGGTTCTCATACCGGATGTTGATGCCGGTCTTCACACCGGGCGCCACAAACAGCGGCGTTTTGCCGATATAGTTCAGCAGCATGTGCTCGATCGTGTAGTTGATCGTCGGCACGACGCTGGACACGATGATCCCGTCCACCACGTCCTTTGTCACACCCTCATGGGCGAACATGGACATCAGGCGCACACCGTATTCGTCCGAAGTGGACGTGATGTTGGTGGACATGCGCCAGTACTTGTACATTTCCTTTCCGTCGAACAACGCCGTTTTGATATTGGTGTTGCCGATATCCATTGTTAAGATCATGATCGTTACCTCTTTACAACTTTGTTTTTCAATGCATGATCTACACCTTTAGCGACTGCACCGCCAATGAGGGTCGTTGCGCCAAGTTCAAGAAGTCCATTAACACCAACAAATAGAACAACAAAATGGAGCGGATTAAGTGCACCTAATTTTACTACTCTTTCTTGGATACAATCTGTATTGTAGAACACAAGAATCATGTACCCCATAAAGAATATTGTATTTAAAAGTGCAGCAAAAAATGATGATCCGAAGTAGCTAAATATCTTCTTTTTGTCAATTCGAGAAAAGAATATATATATCCAACCAACACACATACCCATCAATGCACGCATACCAACACACATCACCACTGTCTGTACACCATTAATTGTAAACAGAGTAGCAATCAAAGGGGACATTGGTTGAATAAAGCTAGTTAAACCAAATGTGATTCCTAATATTGCACCTGCCGTTGGTCCTAAAAGAATAGCGCCTATGGCAACAGGAATATTCATTAAAGTAACATTTAGAAGTGGATTAATTGGAATGTTTCCAAGCCCCGATATTTTCATTAACAATTCGATAGCAACAAACATCGAGATTAAACAAAAATACCGCAGTTTCTCTGATTTAAAATTTTTAAACATGTTTTCCTCCGTTCGGGTTCACGCAGGATACCCGTCGAAAATGTATTTCCGCGTTCCATATGCGTCGGGCGCCGGCAGGCTGTCCGCGCTGAACTCATGCGGATGGGACTATTATACTAAAAACGCAAAGAAAATCAACGGCAGTTTCCCTTGCGGGCTCTCTTGTCCTCATACATCTCCCGGTCCGCGCTGGCAAAGATCTCCTCCAGGTCGTAATCCTCGCCGCCAAAGGCGAATCCGCAGGCGATCACACAGGGGATCCCGTCATCCCGGCTGTTCAGTTCTGCCAGGCCTTCCTCCCATTTTTCCCGGATCTCCTCCGCTTCCTCGCGGTTCACATGGATGGCGACCACCACGAACTCGTCCCCGCCCACGCGGAAGGGGATGATGTTCCGGGCCTCGATCTTCTTCAGGCTCTCCGCCGCCTTGATGATCAGCTTGTCCCCGGCGTTGTGCCCGTGCTCGTCGTTCATCTGCTTGAGGTTGTTGACGTCCATGTTGAACACGGCGATCGTCTTCTGGTTGCGGAACAGGGACTGTTTCATCGCCAGGAACTTGCCCTTGTTGTACAGCCCGGTCAGCGCGTCGTGGTCCTTCTCAACCTGCAGCGTTTTGGAATACTCGCCCATATCCCGGACCAGGTCCATATACAGGCTTGTGTCCATCAGGAAATGAATCTGCCGCATCCGGCCGTCCTCCCGGAAGGTGGAGGAATAAACCACATAGGTCTTGCCGGTACCGGAATCCAGCAGATCCCACATCTCCCCGCGCTGCCCGTAGGTCGGAGGCGGGCAGGCGATCTTCCAGTTCGTCTTCCCCCCGCGGACGGACGCTGCCTTGCTGTCCTCATAAAGCACTTCCCCGTTCTCGTCCGTGATCAGGATCCTGCCGATATCGTTCTTGAAGAACCGCAGGATCATCTCGTTCAGGTCCATCACGCCCATCGCGTCTTTTCTCCTTCCGTACCCGGTCCGCGCTTACCGCAGGTTCTTCCGGATAGTGAGGACGTTCTCCCCGTTCTCATAACGGTACAGCACTTCGTCCATGCTCTTCTTGACCATGTAGATACCCAGGCCGCCGATCTGGCGGTCCCTCGCGGCAAGCGTCACGTCCGGGTCCGGCTTCGCGAGCGGATCAAAGGGCATGCCCCTGTCGCGGAATACGATCTCCGCCGTTCCGTCCCCGGTTGACATGCTGATCACAGCGTCACCGGTCTCCGGCGTGTAAGCGTAACTCGCGATATTGACGAAAATCTCCTCCGCCGCCACGCAGATCTGGGTCTGTGCCTTGACCGGGCAGTCCGCTGCCTCCAGGTTTCTTTCGATGAAGGCGAGCACCTGTTCCAGGTTCTCTGTCCTGGCTTCAATCTTCAGCGTATCCGTACCATCCACCGCCTTTCCTGATCCCCTATAGGCAAAATTCAGCATCGTGATATCGTCAAACTGGTCCCTGTCGCCGACATACGCGGCAAGGTCCGTCTGCACAGCGGAAAGCGCCGCCTGGAGCGTGCCGTCCCCGGCCGCGTCCAGCGCCCGAAGCATCCGCGCCGTACCGTACTGTTCCATGGCGTCGTTGATGGCCTCCGGTACGCCGTCCGTATAGACAAACAGCCGGTCGCCGGGATTCAGCTGCAACTCATATTCCTTATATTTCATCCCGTCCATCGCCGCCAGGGCGAGTCCGTGTTTGTCCTTCAACAGTTCATATCCACCGCCGGCACGCATGACCGCCGGGTATTCATGCCCCGCGTTCGCGCATTTCACCTGCCCGGTCCGCAGGTCGGCGATCCCCAGCCATACGGTCACGAACATCTCCGCCTCATTTCCTTCGCAGAGCATGCTGTTCGCCCGCTCCAGGATCTCCGCCGGATCCCGGCCCGCTTCCGCCAGGCCGCGGATGGCCGTCTTTGCCCGCATCATGAACAGCGCGGCCGGAATGCCCTTGCCGGAAACGTCCGCGATCACCATCGCAATCCGGTCCCGGTCCACAAAGAAGAAATCGTAGAAGTCGCCGCCGACTTCCCTGGCGGGATGCATGACCGCGCAGATCTCAAGATCCTTCCTCGGGAAAACAAAATCCTTCGGCAGGGCGGAGTCCTGGATGGTCCGGGCCAGCTCCAGTTCCTGCTCGATCCGTTTTTCCGCCGCGGTGATATATCCCTTCAGGGTATCCACCGTCTGGTTGATATCGTCAGAAAGGGAAGCGAATTCCGATGAGCCGCGGACGTCGACCACTTCGTTCAGGTCGCCGTCGGTGATCTTTGTCAGCGAGGCGTTCACCATGTTCAGGTTTCTCACCACGATCAGCTGCACCAGCTGGGAGATCAGCGTATAGATGACCGCGAACAGCATGATATCCGCGAACCCGGTCTCATACATATGCGCGTCACGGTCCGCGTACATTTCGGATTCCGGCAGCATGACCAGCAGCGTCACGCCTTCCGCCAGTTTTTCCTTCCGGCACAGGCACGGTTCGCCAAGCAGGTTGCCCGTATAGAACGCGTTCTCCGGCGCTTCCCGGATCTTCCGCCGGTGCGTCTCATTCAGGCCCATGCCGGCATGGGTTCCTGCCGGGATCAGTGTTTTTTCGGTGATCAGGTCATAGGACCCTTCCCGGCCGACATGGAATGTCAGGTGGCCTCCCATCACATGCTCCGAATCGTCCGCGTAAGCTTCCCGGATGTCCGAAACCGCGTTGGACAGCGTATCCCGGCCGTTCTGGACGGCGGACTGCGTCTGCAGCGCGTAGGCGAAGAGGAGGTTCGCGATCAGCAGGAACACCGTAACCACAAACAGCCAGAACTGGAACCGCCGGGAAACCGGTTTTTCTTCCCGGCTCACCGGACGGAACGGATTCCGCCATTCGCCCGTCAGGATCCGCAGCGCGGTGGATCCGGCAGCCATGCCAAGCCCTGTGAACAGGATCATCGGGCCGCCGCAGATCTTGACGACATGAAGCGCCATCGTCATGTCCTCGCGATGGGTGATCAGGACCACATACATGTGAAACACTTCCATCACCGCACCGAGGATAAAGCCGAAAATCGCCGAGGGTTTCTTGTGCTTGAACAGCCAGACACGCAGCGCGGCGGCCAGGAAACCGGCCAGGCAGGTGGACACACTGCAGGCGATCCTGGTATAGCTGCCGATGCCCCAATACGTGCCGGCGATATAGCGCTCGATCCCGCCGATGAGCCCGGCGAGAATGCCGGAGAAAGGATCAAAGAACAGCCCGGCCATCAGCGGGCCCAGGTCCCGGACATTCACCAGCATGTCCACATAGTCCACCGCGAAATGCGTGGAAAGGACCGCACAGCCCCCGTACACCAGGCCGATCAGCAGCCTGTGCCAGGGGCGCGTCTTCCTTCCGTTCATCCGTTTCCAGATCACCACTGTCAGCAGCACATACAGCGCCGTGATCCCGGACATCTTCAGTATCATCGTCAGCATCGGCTGTTCCTCTTTTTATCTGTCTTCCCGGCAGGCTCAGCCTGCCGCTTTCCGTTTCAGCTCATCTGAGCATATATTTTACCAGAAAACGCCGGCGCTTTCAATGTCGGCCGCGGCGCCGGGGTTCCGGAAGCAAAGGAACCGGCAGTTCCGGGATCGGAACTGCCGGTTGAATGCTTTGTCTTTGTCCCGCGTTTTACTGGGCGGGGCTGTATTCCCGTTCCACCATGATCATTTCGCCGTTGTCGTCATAGGTAACCCAGGTGTTGTCCGTCGCGAAGTCCGGATAGGTTTCCGCGGCCAGCATGGCCCGGAACTCTTCAACGGTGTACCTGACCGGCTCTTCCAGCGGCTCGCCCGATTCCTTGTCGATGCCGTCCAGGATCTCCAGCGTGTCCGGAATCTCCAGTTCCAGCGTGACATAGGGCTCGAGGTATTCCAGTTCGTAGAAATAGATATGGTATTCGTCGCCGAATTTCCGCAGTTCCAGATCGTCGTTGATCAGGATGTCGCCTTCATCCGTGTTTTCCAGGGAAGCGATCTCCTCATCCAGCAGATGGCCCGCGGTCAGCCTGTCGCCGACCTTCAGCGCTTCAACCTGCGCTTCGGGCAGCGGCACGCCATGCATCACGGTCGCCTTCACAGTGTTGGTCTCCGGATTGTATTCGGTCAGGTTGGTGATAAATTTCAGGCCTGCGACCGCGTCTTTCCCGTTGACGAGCGTATCGGCGGGAATGAAGTCCAGGTCCGTCAGGAAGGCCACGCTGATCTTCAGCTGGTCTTCCGTCAGTTCCCTGGTTTCCGCCGTTAAGGAAGGCACAAGGGCAAATTCGACGTCGTAGCCTTTATAAATGGAGAAGAAAACGACAGCGTTCTGCAGCTCTTCCGTGAAACGCGCAATCAGGAGCCGGGTGCCGTAGCCGGTTTCCCCGTAGGAAATGCTCACCTCCGGATCGTTCTCGATAAAAGACTCTTCCAGGATGGCCATGTCTTCATCGTCCAGGTCATTCATCCGTTCCACGTCCGCATACATTTCATCATACGCGACGGACAACTGCATCACAGGCGCGTTCGGATCGTCGGATACAAAGCTCAGCGTCAGGTCGTCACCTTCATAATACTCGGAAAGCTCGTTCTTCTCAGGTTCAGCGATCCGGTATCCTTCGGGAATGCCGCACTGCAGCGTAAAGGCGCCGTTGATGCTCACCGTACCGATCGTCACTTTTTCCTGAGTTCCTTCTGCGGTCACGGACGCGGCGCACAGCAGCATCGCGAGCCCCAGGATGATGGCAATGATTCTTTTCATCTCAGTTTACCTCCTTCTGTTCTGCGCGGTTTACTGCGCGACGAACTGCTTGCTGATGAAGCCGACGTCGCCGGTATCCTGGTCTTCGACCTGGTACCAGTTGTTTGTTTCCTTAATGACCAGCAGCTTCGCGTTCTGCTTGTAGGTCGCCATGACTTCCGCGTTCTTGCTGGGCGCCCAGCGCATGTTCACCCAGCCGCTGGCGCGGGAAGGACGGACCGTCACGACGAACGGCGTCACCTGTTTGGCGCTCCTGCATTCCGCGTTGATCTCCGATATGGCGTCAGTCGCGGAAGAGGAGGACGTGGATTTGGAGGAAGAGGAAGAACTGCTGGAGCGGGGTTCCGGCTTGTTCTTGCGCAGGTAGCGGCTGGAAACATAGGCGGCATAGGTGCCGTAGCCGTAGGTGGGATTGTTGTAGGTATAATCGATCAGCGCCCAGCCGTTGCCGCCGTCCCGGTAGTAGCAGTAGATCCGGGTGCCGTATTTCAGGCTGCCGATGATCTCGCCGCCCGGGGTGAAGCGGACGTTCAGGCCTTTCCCGTTCTCGGTATAGACGTAATAATATCCCTCAGACTCAGTGGGCGTGTTGTCTTCCGCCAGTGCCGCGGGAACCAGCCCGGCCGCGAGCGCCAGCACCATCAGCAAAGCGATCAGTTTTTTCATGATTATTCCCTCCTGTATATTCATTCAGGTCACTTCAGGACCTTATGCGGGTCATATTTTGTGTTCGCCTGACGGTTGTTCTTATGGACCACCTTAACCCAGTCATTGTCGATCTGGAATTCCGCGATCCGGACCTTAATGGCCGCCATGCCTTCCTGGTTGACCCTTTCCCGGTCATAATTGATCATCTTCCAGCCGTCCGCGGGCGTGGATTTCCCGGGTGCCAGCGGCTTCTTGTAAACAGCCTTCACGACATTTGAATGGTCTTTGGTATTGACAGCCTGCGGTTTTCCGTCAAAATCGTACACTTCCATCTCCAGCGTGATACTCGTGATGTTCAGGTTGCTGACGTTCGTCACGATGAAACTGAGATTCCCCCTGGCGTCAAACTTGCCTTCCTTCCACTTCAGGGAATTCTCCCAGTCGCCGACCTTTACGGTGATGGTCGTCTGGAACCCGCCGTCTTCCGTCGTTCCGGTCACAACCGTTTCGCCGTAAGCGTTCAGTCCGGTGATATCGACCTTGTTGGGTGCCTTGGGGTTCTGTTTTACGGTCGCGACCGACGGGTCCGCGACCTCCCAGGTCATGCGGGGATTGATATTCTTTGCTTTCTCCGGCTCCAGGATCGCGCCGGCCGTGGACGTCTTTTTCAGGTCGATATAGGCGGTCTTCCGCAGCATATGAACACCCGTCAGGTGCTGCAGGACCTTGACCTTCACCTTCGCCTGGCGGTTCGATCCGTCGGTGGTGACAGCCGTGATTGTCGCTTCGCCGCCCATCACGCCGGTCACAATGCCGTCTTCATTCACTGTCAGAACCTTTTCATTCGACGACCTGAAGGTCAGCTTCTGGTTGCTCGCGTTGGCCGGCTCAATGGTCCAGGACAGCTGCGCTGATTCATTGTTGTAAACCGCCGGAGCTTCCCCGAAAGCGACCTTTTTCACCGGCTGCTGGACGTGTACCACAGCCTTCGCCAGCACGGTGCCGACCTCTTCGCTGGCGCAGGTGATCTCGCAGTCGCCCAGCGCCACACCGGTCACCCGGCCGGCCGCGTTCACCGTGGCGACGCCTGTGTCCGAAGAAGACCAGACCACTTTCTTGTTGTTTGTTTCCTTCGGCAGCACGGTGGCTTTCAGCACAGCGCTTTTGCCGACGTCAACAGTCAGTTCCGGATTGTCGAGCGTGATTTCCTGCGCGCTCTGGGTTACCTGTACGTTGATGCTGGCGCGGACCTTGCTGCCGTCCGCCGCGGTCGCCGTGATCCGGACTGCGCCTCTCTTCAGGCCGGTGACGACGCCGTTCGCGTCCACCGTGGCGATACTCTCATCCGAAGAGGACCAGGTGACCTGTTTCCGCGTCGCGTCCTCCGGCACATAGGACGGCGTCACCTCCATGGTTCCGCCGGCGGCCACAGACTTTGCCGGCGCCGTCAGCGCGATCCGCGTCAGCGGCTTGACCACAACGATCCGGTACCGCAGGGTGACGGACGGATCCGCTTCGCTGGCAATGGTCAGCACCGTCTCGCCCGTCTTCAGGCCGGTGATCGCGTTCCCTCTGGTGCGGACCACTTCCGCGTCGTCTACGGACATCGTCACTTTTTTGTTTTTCACCGTGCCCGGCTGTACTTTCACCCGCAGTTCAAAGTTCTCCCTTACGGAAAGCAGGATCACCGGCAGCCCGTCGCCCGCGGCCGTCAGTCCGTTCAGGTACGGATCATCCGCCGCGTAAACCGGCAGCCTCGCGGTGTTCAGTTCCAGCGTGACCGCGCTCTCTTCCGCCAGCGCGGCCAGGCTCACACAGAGCATTGCCAGCACAAGCAGGGGAATCAGAATCCTTTTCATTCACCAATCCTCCTTACGGATTTATTGATTTACAGTTTTATCAGCCGTCTCCCACGCCCGGGATCAGGTCCGCGGCATCCTTTTCCAGATCATCCACCGCCATGGACAGCGTTCCGGATTCCACAAAGCCGCGGGCTGTTTTGCCGTCGATCGTCGTCTCGATATAGTCCCAGGCACCGGAATTGTACATCGTGGTCAGATAGACCACCTGGGTGCCGGCCGGCAGCGTCGCCAGCGCTTTGCCTGTCAGTGCCGGGTCGTCCGTCAGCGTGGTGGTTTCCACAACCTCCACCTTCGTGCGGCTCCAGCTCAGGGTGTTCAGCGTGGGCTTCTTACCCTTGATCTTCGCCCCGTCAATATAGCCTACCCGGTACTGCCCGGCGGCGTTCGCTTCGTAGAGCATGAGCATCCAGCCCTGGTCCCAGCCCAGCGCGTATACCGCGCCGTTGGTGTTGACCATCGCCTTGCCGTTGTTCGCCCGGTACGCATACGCGGAAGGCGCGCTGTAGACCTCCAGCTTCTGACCGGCCTTCAGGTTCACATATTCAAAGCCGCGGGGCTTGTCAACGTTCTGCGCCGGCGGCGTGGGCATGCCGATGCCGTTCGGGTTGGTGATTCCGTTCTCCCGCATATATTTGCGGACCGCTTTGATCAGGTCCACATTTTCGTTTTCGATTTTGGAGCACGCGTTATAGCTCTTGCTGTGGTTTTTGGAAGACTCTTCCTCATTCGGCTTATACCAGGGCATCTGGATGAACCAGTTGTAGCAGCGGCTGCCGTATTCAAACTTGTAGCCGTGCCGCGCGTAGATCTCGTTGAACGCGTACAGCAGCGTATCGTATTTGTATTTCATCAGCTCGTCCCAGGTCAGCTTGCGCGTATCGCTGTCCGGGATCACATACATGGATTCCGCTTTTGCCGGTGCCGGCGCAAGCGTTGCCGCGCAGGGCAGCAGGATTGCCGCCGCGAGCAGGAATACGATCAGTTTCTTCATCATAGTCTTTCCTCCTGTATTCAGCCCACCCGGGCCGGAAATATTTTTGATTGTCGTTCTGTAAGACGGATTATATCACAATCAGATGAAAAGCTCAAATCCGGGCTGCGCGGCGGCAGCCCGGCTTCGCCTTCACATGTGGCTTACCCGACAGGATTGAAGTCCACGTCTGTCAGGAAATCAATGCACATCCGGACCTGGTCTTCCGTCAGCGTCTGGCTGGCCGCCTTGGGATTGGGCGTCATGTTGAACTCCACGAAGTATCCCTTATAGATCGCCAGGATGTCCACGAAGTCGGTATCCGCGCCGGTTTCCTTCGCGATCAGCAGTTTGGTGCCGTAGCCGGTCTGCGCGTAGGAGATCTCGACATCGTTCATGTCCCTGAAGGAATCCTCCAGGATCAGCAGGTCGTCGTCATTCATGTCGTTGATCCGCTCAATCTCGCCGTAGGTTTCGTCGTAGGCGATGGACAGGTACAGCTGCGGCTTGGTCATGTCCTGGGACAGCACAGCCGCGACAATCCTGTCTCCGCGCGCTTTCAGCACCTGCAGGTTATAGCCGTCCGGCAGCTTGCAGGTCAGGTCAAATTCGCCGTTGACGTTCAGCGTCCCCAGCTGCTGTACCCCGCCGGTTTCGGTTTCCGTTTCGATGACATACTTCTTGGCCAGCTTTGTCACATAACTCTTGTGGATATAACCGACCTTCTGGGTTTCCGGATCCTGGGCCCGGTACCAGTTCGTGGTCTCGCCCATGACAAGCAGTTCCTTGCCGTCCCCGAAAGAACTGATCCGGGATGTCGCCTTGGAGGGGCCTGTGCGGAAATTGACCCAGCCGGATGCCCGCGTGGGACAAGCGGCGATGTAGAAATATTCCGCAACGGCCCTTTCGCTCTTCAGCTCTTTTTCGAGCTTTTTCTGTTCCGCTTCAGCCTCCTGCTTCTCCTTTTCCTCCTTGGAGGGTTCGGGGGCTTTGCCGGGGTCATAGTCCACCAGGAAGCGGCTCATGATATAGCCGTCGCCCATGCTTCCCCAGACCACCTTGGTCCATCCGTCGTTCCCGGCGTAGGACCAGTCCGTAAGAACCTGATGTCCGTAAGCAGCCGAACCGATGACTCCGTATTCCTTGCCGGGACCGCTGCGGACGTTGACCGGTTTGCCGTTGGCAGTCTTGACATACATGATGCTGGTCCCCCACGGAGTGTCCGCCAGCGCCGTGACCACGGACGCCGCGATCAGTGCAAGAACCAGTACAGCAATCAGAAATCTCTTCATGTTTTTCTCCTCCCGTTATTTCGAAAGCATGATTTTTGCCCGTCCCAGCAAGCCGATGTAAAGGAAATAGGCAATGATGGAAATGATGCTGCAGACGATCGCGATGATGCCGAGCACATTCTGCATCGTTCCGTTCGTTCCGAACAGCGTACCCAGGATGTTCAGGACAGCGGACGCCACCCAGATCACCATCAGGATTGAACGGACTTTCTGGCCCCTGGCACTTACATCGCTGTTACCGAGCCGGTCGGCAAGATTGATGATGCCGGTGCAGATATAGTAGCTGGCCAGGATTTCGGTTATGTTGACCGCCGCTTTACTGATACTGTTGACAGTCGGATCATTGAACGCCGATACCAGGATATTGGCCGCGATTCCGAAAAGCAGCGCGACCAGCGCGTTTTTGAAAGCGGGTTCATCCCTGGAAGCACGGCTGACGCCGATAATGTTCATGATCTCCGCAACGATCATCAGGATGGCGGCAACGATCACCAGCAGGCCGCCGCTGATCAGGAGTCCTTCTCCCGAAGAAGTGTTCTTGCCGGCCTGGATACCGGTCAGGCTGATAATGCTTCCGACCAGCAGCAGGATCGTCGCGATCAGGGCCAGGATTTCCGCTTTATGGATCTTCCTTACACCTTCACAGGCATTGGTAAACATCCGGGTTTCCTCCTTTTGTCTGGCTGCGGATTCAATATCCGCTGATCATACTTTACAATCCGTTGTCCAATAAATGTCCAATACATAACGAACAATTCCTGAAACCGGGCCGGTTCGGTATGCGTTTCCTGCATTTTCCCGTTTTCCGTCCGGTCAGAAGCTGCCGCCCAGGTTCTCAAAGGTGTCAATGATCACCACGCATTCAGGAGACACCTGCCGCATGATCATCCGCATAATGTTTTCGGGCACCGCAACGCATCCGCCGGTATAAGGCTTGGCGGGGCCGAAGCAATGCAGGAAGATGGCGGAGCCGCGGCCCGGTGTGCCTTCCTCGTTGAAACTGATGTTGAGGCAGTATTGATACTGATATTCATAATCCACAATGTGCTCGCTGTCATCCGTCACCAGGCCGGGCACGTCCCGGATATCGACCATCCGGTTGTACTGCCGGTCCGGGTCCCCGGACCACCAGATATGATCGTCCACCTGAATATACGGGATGGCGCAGCCGGGATCCGCGGCGATCCCGAAGGCTTTGTTGAAGTGATAAACGCCGACGGGCGTCTGGCCGCAGCCCTCCGCATGATCCGCGTCATAGCACAGTCCGTTCCGGCCTACAAATCCGGGGGTGGAGAGGATCTGCTTCCAGTTCCCGTCCGCGTCTTTCCGGTGCATGGTGATATACGCTGTGGTTTTATCCATTCCCATGGCGGCCACGATAAACAGCTGGCCAGCCTCCCGCGCGGCGGGCAGATCCGTTACCCACGCCGGCGAGTCCGCCGCATGCTGAATATTCACATGCAGGCATTCAACCTGGGCGGACAGATCGTCTTCCGCGTAAGGAATGACTTCTTCCGCGGCAGCCATATGCATGCCAAAGGCCATCAGCATTACCAGTAACAGCGTCATACATTTTTTCATGGTCAGAACCTCCGTCTTTCGTTTTATTCCAATTTTGATATAACCCTTCATCCAAGCGCAATGGAAAGCACGTCGAAAAAAACGACGAGCACTGCCAGGAAAAAAAGCTCCTGCTTCCATCGCTTCTGCAGCAGGCCCGCTGTTTCCCTCACAAACGCGTTTGGCCAGAACCACCATTTTGTCCTGCTGCCGATGCCTTCAGCGGGCAGCCCCGCCTGTTTTGCCAGCAGGCCGCTGCGGAACACATGATAACTGCTTGTCGCGAATACCGCTTTCCCTTCCGGATCCGTATTCCGGATGATCTCCCGTGAAAAGCCCATATTCTGGAGTGTGTTGACAGATTCCGTCTCCGTCAGGATCAGCCGTTCGTTTACGCCCCGTGACAGCAGGTAGTTCCGGATCGCTTCCGCCTCAGGCATCGGCTCATTGCCGCCCTGTCCGCCGGAAGGAATAAAGCGGGCTTCCTTTCCGCTTTTCTCCATCTGCCTGCGCCAGAAAGCAAGCGCCTGGTCCGCGCGCCCCCGCAGCAGGGGAGGAAGCGTACCGTCCGGCCGGAACCAGCAGCCCAGAATGATGATGAAATCCTTATCCGCCGCCGGAACGTGCCTTGCCGCCCTGATCCCGCATATCACCGCGCCGGTCAGCATGCACTGGCAGTAAATGAACAGCGTCGCGTAGGTGTTCTGCAAAGCATTGTCAAGCCGTCCCTGCCAGTCTGATCCCATACTGTCCCTGGCAAAAAGGTACCAGCCGACGCCTTCCCCGATCAGCAGCAGGAGGCTCAGCAGCAGGCCGAGCGCGTTCTGCGGCCGCGGACGTTCATGCCTCAGCAAAGCGATATTGCTGACCGCCATCGCGGCAGCGAAGAAAAGCATGGCCGGGGTGGTCAGCATCATGTACCGGACGCTGGCGCCGCTGACCGCCGAATACACTGAATACATGCTGCAGCTTTCCGGATGAGCCAGACGGGAGACCGTCACGCTCAGCATCACCAGGCCGGTTGCCAGGGCGAACAGGGAAAAGCCGGCGTAATAGATCGTACTGTAATCATAAAAGGCAACACCCTTTGCCTGGAAAAAATGCCACAGCATGACCGCGCTGACCAGCAGCCAGAACAGCGTAATGCCGATCACGACCACCGTGTCCCCTGTGAAATTCCCGGTTCCGAAATCATAAACCGACCGGAAACGGTCCACTTTCAGCACATTGAAAAATGATATGGTTTCATCATCCGTCGCGACTGTAATCTCCGCCACCCCGGGATTCAGCGCGTAAACCGGGATCTGCACATAATTGTCATGGATCACCGCGGTCCCTGTGCCCGCCACTTCAGGATGATCGATCCTGATCCGCGCCGCCCACTGATCCGCGTTTGCGTCCGTATCATGTGTGACGGGAATGAACAGGGAGAAGCCGGCAAAAAAAACAAAGCGGATGGCAACGCAGAGCAGCGCCAGGACAACAGCGCCAAGGGCAATCTGTTTTACCGCTTTTCTCATGTCCGGTCCTTCCTTAAGCCGAATCTCATTCAGGCTGTGTCTTCCAATGCTTCTTCGGGGCGGATGCCTCCTGGTTCCGTATCCGCGGAGATACGGCCGTCGTTTTCCTTTCTCCTTTGTCTTACTGTGTCCGTAAGAATGATTTTATCATCCGTTGTCCAATAAATGTCTTTTTGTGTCAGGACAAATCAATCGGATGTCCGGTGTCTTTTCTGTTGTCCCTGTGTATGCTATACTGAAAGGTAACAGAACGATCGTTTGGAGAGGGGGCGCAGGCATGGCAGAAGAAAACACCTTCTTCATTACTTTTATCCTGTTTCTGCTGGTCGGGCTGACCGTCTCCATCCTCAGCGATCCCTATATCCGCCACAGGCATAAAAAGACGCTCCTGCTGATCATCGGCCTGTGTGTTTCCCTGATCCTCCAGAACTATATCGAAGACACGCTGGCCGCCGGGGAAACAAGATGGCTGGCCCGGACACTCTCCTCCATTTACGGTTACGCGGCCCGTCCGACAATCATCGTGCTGGTCTATTCCCTCCTGGCGCCGAAAAAGCGTTTCCTTCCCGCCTGGATCCTGCTGGGGATCAACGCCCTGGTCCACATAACCGCCCTGTTTTCCCATCTGTGCTTCTGGATCGACGATACCAACCACTGGCACGGCGGTCCCCTCCGGTATTGCTGCCTGGCTGTCAGCATTGTGCTGCTGATCTATATGCTGTACCTGTCCGTTCATGAGCACCGTCACGAGCAGGTCCTGGGAACCATCATCCCCATCCTGACAGTCGTCATGATCCTTGTTTCCATCTGGATGGACGATCAGGCAACGGAGGGCCGCCAGCCCATCGCTTACCTGACGATCGCCATGTCGTTCAGCTGCGCGTTTTACTATATCTGGCTGCACCTGAAATTTGTACAGGATCACGAGGAAGACCTGAAGGCGCAGCAGCGGATTAAGATTATGATGTCCCAGATCCAGCCGCATTTCCTGTATAACACCCTTTCCACGATCCAGGTGCTCTGCCATTCAGATCCGGAGAAGGCCGCCGAGGTCACCGGAAATTTCAGCTCCTACCTGCGCCGGAACCTGTCCTCCCTGGACGAGCCCGGCCTGATTCCCTTCGAAAAGGAACTGGAACATACCAAGGCCTATGTACAGATTGAGGAAACCCGTTTCCCCAACATCCATGTGCGGTACGATATCCAGGACAGCGATTTTTCCCTGCCGCCCCTGACGCTCCAGCCCATGGTGGAAAACGCCATCCGCCACGGCGTCCGGATCCGGGAGGAAGGGATCATTGAAGTGATCACCCTGCAGCTGGGGAACTGCCACGAACTGCTGATCCGGGACAACGGCGTCGGTTTTGACGCGGAAGCTGCCAGATCAGCCGACAGGAGCCATGTCGGCCTGCGGAATGTACAGAGCAGGATCGAAACCATGTGCGGAGGCACCATGCTGATAGACAGCCGGGTCGGGGAAGGTACGACGATCATCATCCGGCTTCCGGTCAGGAAAGAAAACCAGGAGGAGAAAGCATGAAAGCCATCTGCGTGGACGACGAAAAGCTCATCACCGATTATGTGGTCTCCCTCTGCCGCAGCCTGCCGCCCCTGACGGAAGCGGAAGGCTTTACCCGCGCCCGGGACGCCCTGGCATGGCTGAAGGAAAACAGCGCCGACCTGGCGCTGCTGGACATCGATATGCCGGACATGAACGGCCTGGCCCTGGCGGCGGAAATCAAAAAGATCCGGCCGGACACCGCGGTCATTTTCCTGACCGGCTTTTCCGAATACGCGATGAAAGCGTTTGAAGTACACGCCTCCGGCTACCTGCTCAAGCCGGTGGACAAAGAAAAACTGGCCGCTGAAGTGGCCTATGCCCTGTCCGGAAAACGCAAAGCGCCGGACGCGCACGTGACCGCGCGGACCTTCGGGAATTTTGATCTTTTTGTGGACGGGAAACTGGTCACGTTCCGGCAGGCCAAATGCAAGGAACTGCTGGCCTACCTGATCGACCGCCAGGGCGGAAGCGCCACCCGGGCGGAGGCCTTTGCCATGCTGTACGAGGACCGGATGTATGACCGGCCCATGCAGAAACAGTTTGACGTAATCATCCGAAGCCTCCGGGATACGCTGGAAGAGCACAAAATCAGTGAGATCCTGGAAATGAAAAGAGGCACCCTGCGGGTCGTCCCGGAACTGATCTCCTGCGACGCCTGGCGCTTTTTCAGCGGAGACGCGGACGCGGTCAATGCCTACCGGGGCGAATACATGAGCGCCTATTCCTGGGCGGAGGAAACCGAAAGCTTCCTCAGCCAGAAGACTGATCTGTACTGATCTGTCATGCATGCCTGCGGGAGGAACGAACGGACAGAATGTAATCCAGTTCCTCCTGCAGTTCTTTTTTTGTGATCGGTTTCAGAAGATATCCCTTTGGATGAACGGACCAGGCGTCCACGGCATACTGGGGATGTCCGGTCACAAACACAATGTCCGTTTCCGGCCATAATTCCTGAATCCGTTTCGCCAGCGTGATTCCGTTCATATCCGGCATACTGATATCCAGCAGGGCCAGGTCGCAGGGATGGTCTTTGATCCAGGCCAGGGCCTTTCCCGCCTTGTCAAAGCCGTGCGTTTCGGTGATTTCCGCGGTTTTTGCGCAGAGCGAGACCAGATGCTGCAGCATCAGCTTTTCATCATCCACACAGACCACCTTCAGCACGGTTATCCCTCCTTCCCCGAATCATTTCAGACGACTGATGTCCCGTTACACAGCTTCATGCGTACACTTTGAAATAACCAGCCGGATCCTGTGGCCATGGATCCCGATCGTTACTTCGTCCGCCAGCTGGGCAACAATGGATTTTTCCAGTTCTTCCAGCGCAAGCATTGCGGCTGATTTTTCTTTGCGGCTGTTCATAAGCTGACAGCGGTAAGCAGACAGGGACCATCTGCCTGCCCAGGCCGGCGACTCTTTGCTTCCCCGCATTCCGTAACTCATATAATCCGGCAGCATACCCGCCAGATCTTCCGGCATTTCCGCTATGCTCTCAAACATGTAAGAGCAATTCATCATCACGGCGACCTTGGCCATGAACCCTTCCGGCGCGGTTGCCGGCATTCCTTTTCCGTCATGGTTTTCGTGCACATCCGCTTCCAGGATAATCTCATACCCGGCCGCTGTGCCCTCCAGCCAAAGCTGGCCGTCGTAGACATTCAGCATCTGGCTGACCATGCCAAGCGTCTCCTCTGCCAGAAGGCACAGATGATTGAAATCTTTCCCTTCAATCCTGTTTTCTTCAGCAAATTCACGCAGAATTTCATTGACATCGCTGTTCCGGCGAACGGTATCGCTGATCCACAGCTTGTCTGTTTTCACAAATCGCTCCCGCCTGTTCATGAAGATACTCCCGGCCAGTTCATGGTTTTATGCCAGCTCGGCATGCAGCTTTTTGAATTTCCTGGATTTCCCGTCCAGCGCGGCAAAGGAGCTCTCTTCGGGAATGTCACTGATGCCGGACGCCATGTAATTCCGCAGCACGCCCACCAGTACAAAGGGACGGATGAAAACAGAGTGCAGGATCGCCCAGATGATCACGCCGACCAGCGCGGCCGCGGCGATGACAAGCGTCTTCGGGTCCTTCAGGAATTCAGCGACCTGTGTGTCATTCCTCACGCCGGCTTCAGCAAACTCTTTGGCCAGCATCTCAAAAAACGCCGGGAACCGGGAGAAGACCAGGAAAGCGATCCCGAAGAACACGCCGCCGATCAGGATCAGGGAAACCAGGGCGAAAACAAATACACGCGCCATGTTTTTCGCAAGTGTTTTCCAGTGTTTGAAGAACAGCACGGCGCCTTCGCATGTAGCCTTTGCGGGTTTCACGTTTTCCCGGTAAAAAACCCAGCCCAGGCAGCAGTCGCACAGATAGGCGACAATCACATCGATCACCGCGGAGATTGCGCTTCCCACTGTGCTTCCGGTGTCTCCGCCGATGGCTTCACCGACTTTGGTGATCCCCCGGCCGATCTCGCGGAAAATGCCTTTGATGATTCCGGTCACCGCGAACAGCGCGGCTACGGTCTTAAACCGTTCCCGCACGATCTTTTTCCCTTCGCCGATCACGTCGTCCGGCAGCGTTCCCTCTGTAACGCCCCGGGTCATCATGGCGATCTGTCCTGCTTTATACTTGTAGGAAACCCAGCGAAGAAGGACCACCAGCACAATAATGCCAATCACCAGACCGATCACAAGGCCGACCAGGCCTTTATCCGTCATTTTGTCCGCGACCAGGAAGCCGCCCAGGCAGAGCGCTCCCAGAATCAGGACCGACAGGATATCCCAGCCGAATCTTCGGAGGGAAAACCCCAGCGTCTTTTTGTAAACCGCCATATTATCCATGTTTCAGATCCTCCTTTACAGGATTAAAACACCCGCATCCACATTCCGCAGATTGCGGTATCCGTCTCATACTTCCAGCCCATGATGAATGTCGATCCGGATCTGCGCGTCCCCGGATACCCGGTATGAATCAAAGGCGCGGACTCCGGGATACGCTTCCCGGTCCGTTTATCCCCCAGCTTCCTCCGCAACCGCGGAAGCTGAAAGGATCAGGCACAGGAGCGTCAGGATCATAAGCATTTTTTTATGGTGATGTTCTCTTCCGCGGCATACCGCCGCTGTCTCCGGTAAAAAGCCGGCACCTCCGGGAAACGGGATGCCGGCTTTGATCATGCAGGGTGTTATTCTTCCACACTGACAAAATCCATATCGCTGATAAAGTCCACCAGCATCTGTACATCTGCTTCCGTGAGGACGCTGCCGATCATGACAAATTCCAGTTCATATCCCTTATAGATCGTGTAAATATCCACAAAGCCGTCTCCGGTCACCTTCAGCAGGCGGGTGCCGTAGGCGGTTTCCAGGTCCTCAAAGACGACCTCCGGATCCACTTCGCGGAAGCTTTCGCGGATTTCTTCCACGGTCGCTTCATCCACGTCGTTGAAGCGTTCCACATCCTCATACTCCGGGTTGTAACCGATGGAAATCTGCACTGCCGGCCTGTTTTCCCCGGCAGTGAGTTCTCCGTACATGTTCAGCTCTGTTGAATACTCCTTGAGCTCATATGTATAGCCTTCCGGCAGTTTGCTCCGGATACTGAAGGCTTCGCCCACTTTCAGCGTGCCCATTTCAGTTTTCGCGGCGTCCTCGGCGAATGCGCAGACCGCGCACAGGATCATGATCAGGCTCAGCGCCAGCGCTGTGATTTTCTTCATCGTCATTCATCTCCTTCTGTGATGCTTTCGGTTTACTGCACATAGCTCTTGTAGACAAAACCGACTTTGCCGGTCGCGGGATCGCTCACCTGGTACCAGTCCTTCAGCTCGGCGATGACCATCAGCTCATGGTTGGCGCCGAAGGTGGCCATTGCCTCCGCGCTCTGGCTGGGGAACCAGCGCAGATAGACCCAGCCGCTGGCCCGGACAGGACGGACGATCACCGTGTAGGGGTCCACAAATACCGCGGAGGAGATCAGCGCGTTCATCTGGGCAACGGTGGAGGCGTCCTTGACATTGTCGGTTGTTTTCTTTTCGGTTGAATCAGAAGGTTTGAACGGAGCGGGCTTCTGTTTCACCAGGAAACGGTACATGACATAGCCGGTCGTGTTGCCGTAGTCGATCATTGCCCAGCCATCCCTGACGCCGTAGGTGAAAATCTTCGTGCCGTATGCCAGGGTTCCGATGACGTTGCTGTCATCCTTTGTGCTTGTGCTGGAACGGACCTTCAGGACCTTTCCGTTCTTGGTATAGACATACATTTCTGTCCCCTGGCCTTCCGCCAGGGCTGCGGACGCAAGAAGCGCAACCATCATCATGGCAAGGATCAGAGCAATTGCTTTTTTCATCCGGATTTCATCCTTTCTCACGTTGCTTCATAAACCATGGCCATTTCCCATGGCTCATGCAATACGTTACCATCCGTTGTCCAATAAATGTCCAGTATCCGAAAAAATCGCTGCAGGAAATCCCTGCAGCGACGGTTTTGTTTGCGCGTTTACCGTTTGTCCTTGTCGATCAGTTCCAGGACGACCGTAGCCAGGATGGCAAACACCGCGACAAACAGGAACAACATCAGCCAGTTGGAGACGATGTTCTCCCAGTTGTTTTCATATTCGTCCTTGTGGGCCGCGGCAGCGGTCTTCTCCTGGATGAATGCCTTAACATTCTCTTCCCCGAAGAGGTCCATCACCTCGCCCACGGTGGTCTTCAGTGTAATGGTCTTTTCCCGTTGGCCTGCCAGCGCCTCGTTGTTCTTCAGGAAATCCACAATGGTGCCGACTGTCACCGGCTGGTTCAGCTGTTTGTCGGAAACCGCGCTTACCAGTTCTTCCGTATGCAGGGTGTCCAGCACCTGTCCCAGGGTCAGGGTCTTGCCCAGTTTCAGGTCCAGTAGCGCGGCCGCTTCCTTGTTGTCCCTGACGGACTCCAGCAGGTCGCCCACTGTTTTGCCCCCGATCAGGCTCTTTTCCCGCACCGTCCGGAACATGTCTCCCTCCAGGATCGCGTCCACGATCTCCCGCAGAGAAATGGGATGGGTGATCTCCTTCTCCCGCAGCTGCAGGTATTCGTCCGCGCTGCTGAGGATCTCCGCCACCTCTCCCACGGTATAGGCTTTCAGCACCTCCCGGTCGCGCAGCCTGTCCACCACCGGATTGTCCAGCTTGTCAAGGAGTTCCCCGACGGTGAATGTCCCGCCGACCTCCGTATCGCGCATGCCGGACACCGTGTTCCACACAGTGGTCATCGGCAGATCGTTATAGCCGCTCTGGGCTGTCAGCGCCCGGATGCCGTAATTGGAAATGGTGAAATTGGAAATCGGCCTGCTCCACTCCGGCAGCGGAATGATGCCGCCGGAGAACACCAGCTGGAAGATCAGGATAAAGGGCATAAGCGTCATCGCGCCGGTGGTGGTGCGGGAGATGCTGGAAAGGAACAGGCTCAGCATATCCGACGCATAGGAGATCAGGAACATCGTGATGCCGATGTCGCAGATCATCCAGGGGGTGATGAGCCCGGACCCGTATCCCCGCGGGATCTGCACGTTCAGCTGGCGCAGTACAAACATCGTCAGCGCCGTCTGGGCCGCGCACAGCAGGAACTGGTAGATCATATGCGCCGTCATGTAGGCGGAGATATGCATGCCGGAACGGTGTTCCCGCTTGATGATCGCGCGCTCCCGGCAGACGGACTGGATCGAGTTGAAGCAGCCGTTCCAGATGGCGACGCAGGTCAGCGCGAAGCCGCCGATCAGGCTGCCCTCCATGTTGATAAAGAACTTCTTCCGGATCACCATCGCCACCAGGCCGGCGATGACCGCCGCCATGGGCAGCACTTTCCAGTCGCTTTCATTGATGAAGAAGCGGAGCTGTTTCCCCAGGTAGATGAGGACCTGGCTTTCCCGGCCGGTATGCCGGACCCTGCGTGTCTTATTGGTTTCAGGCATGCTGCATCACCTCGCTCCCGCTCCCTGTCTTTTCCGCGTACCGTCTGATGAACTCATCCGCGCGGCCTTCGCCGCCCTCTTCCGTCCGGTTGACGGACTTGACGATCTCCTCCATCTTTTCCTTGCCGAAGAAAGCCCGCGCCTCCTCAATCGGCCCGAACCAGGCCAGGCGCCCGGTGCGGTTGGAATCCTTGGCCAGCACGATCACGTCGTCGAACAGGTCGATGACCCGGTCCGGCGTATGGGTGATGACGATGATGATCTTCCCCTGGTCGGCGATCTGCCGCAGCTGCTGGAACAGCTCGCGCGCCATGACGCCGTCCAGGCCGCTGTCCGGCTCGTCCAGGATAAACAGCGCCGGGTTAGAGATGAACTCCATCGCGATGGACAGGCGCTTGCGCTGGCCGCCGGAAAGTTTCACCACCAGGTTGTTCTTCACCGGCGCCAGGCCGAAGATCTCCATGACTTCCCCCACCCGGGCCTCCCGTTCCGCTTTGGTAAAGGAGGACGGCAGGCGCAGCGCCGCGGCGTCCATCAGGGTGCGGTACACCGTATCGGATCCCCGCATCAGGTCCTGCTGGGGCACGAAGCCGATGTCATACTGCATGTCCTTGTAGTTCTTATACATGTTCCGGCCGTTCAGCACGACCTCCGCCTTCGCCTTTTCATAGCCGTTCACGGCGTTGAGGTAGGTGGTCTTGCCCGCGCCGGAACCGCCCAGCAGCAGCACCATGTGGCCGGGCTGGATATACATGTGGATATCCCGCAGCAGGTATTTCTTCTTGAAGAACTCGGTGGCGGTCCGCTCCTCCAGGTTCACCGTCAGGCCCTGGTCCAGCACCGCCGCCCTGGCGTTGGAAAAATAGTTTGCCGCCTCGCTGCTCATCTCCTGTACCGTCCACAGGGGACTGTACTTTTTCTTCCAGCCCCACAGCATGGCGGGAATAAACTCAAGGAGAACCCAGAGGATGATCCAGGGTTTCTTCTGATCGAAAACCTCAATCAGCCCGAATCCGACGCGGATCGAGAAAATGAGCGCAACCACGCCGACAACAATCTCCGCAACGGCAAGGAAGCCAAGCACTTGCCCCACTTTCGCCGGATCATCTGACGGAAAGATCATCCCGATGAAATTGAACAGGATCACCAGGCCGCGGCAGACCGCAAGAACCCGGCCTTCCTTTTCCATGCCGGCCGCCCGTCCCAGTTCAGTTTCCCGCAGGCAGGGAATAAACGCGTGCCAGCCCCTGAGTCCGACTTTCCGAAAGATGCCGTACAGGCCAATATAGGCCAGCAGCTTAAACACGCTCAGATACCAGTTTGACAGACTGTACTCCAGGAACGTCGTCAGCAGGAAATCCCCGATCATTCTGATATTCATACCTTCATCTCCTTTATCTTACCAGATGGAATCCGTCCTGCCAGTCCGTTTCTTTCCATACAAAGTAATAAACACGATAAACAGCGCCACAAATGCCGCGCCTGCCGCATGGCATACCGCGCCGTCCCTCCGCCGTCAGTGTGCCTGCCGCGTAATCCGTTTCTTCCCCGGCACGATCGCCCGCTGCGGACAGACCAGGATGCACAGGTGGCAGCCGACGCAGACTTTGCCGTTCAGCACCGGCCGGCGTTCCTCATCCAGGCGGATCGCCTGGTGTCCGCCGTCCGCGCAGGAGATCTCACATCTCCCGCAGCCGATGCAGTGTTCCCGGATGAACTGCGGGAAGATCACCGTATCCCGCTCCAGGGTGTCCGTGGTGTCGCTCAGCGTATCCAGGCCCAGGCCGACCGCCTCGGTCACGCTCCGGAAACCCTTCTCCGCCAGGTACAGGTTCAGGCCGGCCTTCAGGTCATCAATGATCCGGTAGCCGTACTGCATCACAGCCGTCGTGACCTGGATGGATCCGCCGCCCATCAGGATGAATTCCATCGCGTCTTCCCAGGTCTCAATCCCGCCCATGGCGGACAGGTGCATCCCTTTCAGGTTCGGGTTCTGCCCCAGTTCGGAAATGAAACGCAGGGCGATCGGCTTGACAGCGTTTCCGCTGTATCCGCCCGGCGCGCTCTTTCCGTGCACCGCCGGCGCGGCGACAAAGGTGTGCAGATTGACGCCGGTGATCGATTTGATCGTATTGATGGCGGAGATCCCGTCCGCGCCGCCGCGCTTCGCCGCTTCCGCCGCGGGGCTCATCACCGCCACGTTCGGCGTCAGTTTCGCCAGCACGGGAATATGGCACGCCTGCTTCGCCGCGCGGGTAAAGCGCTCCACCAGCTCCGGCACCTGGCCGATATCGCTGCCCAGGCCGTCTTCCATCATGTTCGGGCAGGAGAAATTCAGTTCCACCGCGTCCGCGCCGTTTTCCTCACACAGCCGGGCCAGTTCTCCCCACTCCGCTTCGTTCTGTCCCATGATCGAGGCCAGGATGAATTTGGTGGGATACTTTGCCTTCAGCCGGCGGAAGATCTCCATGTTTTCCGCCACGCTGTGGTCGGAAAGCTGCTCGATATTCTTGAAGCCGATAATGCTCCCGTCGCTGCCGGTGATCGCGGAGAAGCGCGGCGATGCCTCATGGATGTCCAGGGAGCAGACGGTCTTGAAACACGCGCCGGCCCAGCCCGCTTCAAACGCCCGGGCGCACATGTCATATGTGCTCGCCACCACGGAGGAAGACAGCAGGAAGGGATTCTCCAGCGGGATGCCGCACAGATCGCATTTCAGCCGGTCCTCGTCCGCGGGAACCGGCGTTTCGCATTCCGGCTTTACCTGGTAATACAGGCGGTTCATGATATCCCGCACAGGCACTTCGCCTGTCCGGACACAGGCGGCCTCGCACGGCGCGGCACAGGTCAGGCAAAGGTTGCCTTCCGGCAGGCGCAGCGCGGCTGCCTGCTCGTTGTCAAACCAGATACTGCGCAGCAGATCCGCCGGTTTCACCCTGTCACAGGCTGCGTCGCAGGGTGCTTCGCCGCACAGCGCGCAGCGGATCATATCGCTTCTGGAGATCTTCGCGTTCAGGCCGATCATACGGGTTTCTCCTTTTCCGTCATTTGGTTATGTCCGGCTGTCTTCCCGGCGATTACAGCATATACGATGAACAGGATCGCCGCAAATGCCGCGCCGGCAGGATACGCAACCCCGGACGACAGGCCGAAACCTTCATCCGCCATCAGGATATAGGTCATGCTGACCGCGGACATGAAGGTCGCGGGCAGCGCGGTCAGGAGGGTCGTGACCTGTTTCTTTCCCTCCTTCAGCAGGTAAGCCGTCGCCACCCACAGGGAGATCATCGCAAGGGTCTGGTTGCTCCAGGAAAAATAGCGCCACAGCACGTTGAAATCCAGCTGGGTCAGTACGGCGCCCACGGCAAGCAGCGGCAGCGTGATGATCAGCCGGTTCCGGATCTTCTTCTGGTCCAGGTGCGTGATCTCCGCCAGGATCAGCCGGGCGCTGCGGAAAGCCGTATCACCGGAGGTGATCGGGCAGACCACCACGCCGATGACCGCCAGGATACCGCCGACGCTTTTCAGCATGCTACGCGAGATTTCGAGCACAACGGAGGATGGCCCTGCATTGGATAGTGTCGTGTGCAGGAGTTCGGCCCCGCCGTAAAACGCTACGCCTGCCGCGGCCCAGATCAGTGCGATCACAGATTCGGTAATCATCGCACCGTAGAAGATTTTTCGTCCCTGCCGTTCACTAGTGATGCACTTTGCAATCATGGGCGACTGGGTGGCATGGAAGCCGGAGATCGCGCCGCAGGCTACAGTTACGAACATGAAAGGCCACACGGGAAGGCCTTCCGGGTGCAGGCTGCCCTCTGTGATCTCCGGAATTTTGTATCCTCCGAAGATCGTTCCGCCCAGCACGCCCAAGGCCATGATAATCAGGATTACGCCGAACACTGGATACAGTTTCCCGATCAGCTTGTCAATCGGCAGCAGTGTGGCCAGCACGTAATACACCAGAATAACGACAATCCAGAAGGTTCCGCCTAGGAAAAAGGAACCTGAGTCCGGGGAAACCTGATGCAAAAGCTGGGAGATCAAGGCAGCCGGGCTCGTCACAAAAACCGTGCCGCACAGGATCAGCAGGACAATGGAAAACACCCGCATGATCCATTTCGCGGCTTTCCCGAGATACACGCCGGACAGTTCCGCGATGGACGCGCCTTTGTGCCGGCTGGAGATCATGCCGGACATATAGTCGTGCACCGCGCCGCCGAGGATCGATCCGAACACGATCCACAGGAACACCACCGGCCCGAAGCAGGCGCCCATCAGCGCGCCGAAGATCGGCCCGGTGCCGGCGATGTTCAGCAGCTGCACCAGGAACGCCTTCCAGGGTTTCATCGGCACGCAGTCCACCCCGTCGTTGATGGCGACCGCAGGCGTCTGCCGGTCATCCGGCGCGAAGATCCGTTCTGTCAGCCTGCCGTATACGGTAAACCCGATCAGCAAAACTACAAGCGAGAGTAACAGGGAGATCATTTCAGTTTCCTTCTTTATTCATCAGTAAACAGCAAGTTCCCTTACTGTTCCAAGGAGTTCCTTGATATGTCCGCAGGCATGCGCTGTGCGGATATCGCTCAGCGGCTTCCCCCTGAAATCCGTCTGCATGCGGAACAGGAAGTACAGCCAGCCAAGGAGCACGGCCCGGTTCCTGAGGTCTGAGAGCGTATCCTCATCCTGATCGCTGAAATAGATACGCGTTGTCCGATTCCATACGTATTCGGCCATTTCACGGGAGATCCCGTAGAACTTCATCGTATTGCCCGGTTCATCCTCCTCAAACGTCATAATCCCGAAGAAGATGCAGGCCAGTTCAAACACCGCGTTCCCGACGGACAGCGTATCCATGTCGATGAGCATCGGCTCACCGTTGACCCGCATGACATTTTTCAGATGGCAGTCCCCGTGCACCGCGTTCATGCTCTCCGGAACAGCCTCAATCAATCGCTTCAGCCGCCCGTACTGATCTGCGGGAAGAACCCCGTTTACACCTTCCAGCCAGTCCAGGAAGCGCCTCTTTGCGGAGGGGATTGTCCCGTCGTCCAGCACGGTGCTGTTCACCTGCCGCAGGAAGCGGGCATAGCTGTCCACAATCTGTTCCCTGTCTTCCGGGGCATTCCTGATCCATTCCATGTATGTCGACGCCTTCAGCATCTCAAACACAGATCCGTAGTCTTCGCCGACCCGGACAATGTCATACGCGATCGCCGTCGGGATCCCGCCCAGGAACGCTGTCCTGGCCATGCGTATTTCGTTTTCGATCATGGGAATGCTGTCTTTCCCCTTGTATACCTTTACAATGGTCTCATCATCAACGCGGTAGATCGTTCCGTAAAAGCCCCTGCCGATCACTTCGCACCCGTCCACATCCAGGCTCCGGTACGCCTTCCTCACGCGGAGCAGTTTCGTAAATCCCGTCATCTCCAGGATTTCGTACACAGCAGGCGTGACATTGACCACAGCCAGCGGCTTGTCCTGGGATTTCGTCAGCTGCAGCAGCACCCGCAGGCCCCCGCTGGAGATATACTCCAGGCCGCCGGCGTCCACTTCAAGCTCGCAGCCGTTGTTTTCAGCCCGGACAGCCTCCAGCGCCTTCTGCAGGTCCGGAGCGTTCGACGCGTCGATCCTTCCCTCCAGGTATGCGGTCACTTTGCTGCCGTCTTTTTCAGTGCGCACGATTCTCCCACCTCCGGAAATGCCGCGCCCGGGTCCTTTTCCATCCGGTATCTGAACCTCCCCGGACAAAGGTTATTCCGCTGCCGGCGCGGTTGTCCCTTCCTCCGCGAATTCCTCCAGCCAGTGGAACGTTCCGGTCTTCACCACATCTTCGCCGTAGATCGTCCGGAAGTCATCCTTCATGGAGATCACGTGATAGCCGCTCTCTTCCCATTTTTCCTTCAGCGGCTGCACCTTTTCCGTATTCCCGTAGTCGCGTTCCTCATCGTCCGCGATCAGCATGAACGCCGCGCTCTTATACCGGTTGTTGAAGATCGTATAGTTGTGCATGCTGACGTCACCGCTGCTGTTTCCGAAGGACAGCACCGGCTGGCGGCCGATCTCCTTTACGATCGCCTTGACCTTGTTCATCTTCAGGTTCTTGATCAGCAGCCGGTCCGTGCGGACGATGTTGTCCTCGCTGGTATAAACATATTTCAGTCCGTCCGCGCCGTCCTCGTTCGTCGCCTCAATATCCACGTCCATGCCGATGATCTGCTCATACGGGATATCCAGGATGCCCTCTATGAACGTCCTGCAGATGAACCGGTCGCTGCCGCTGCAGACATAGACCTTGAAGCCGTTCTCCTGCAGGTATTCCACGACCTCGATCATCGGGAGGTAGAAAGTATTGGCGTAGGTCATGCCCTCAAAACCGTCCACATCCCGCACCAGCTGGTTCGTCACAAAGTCGGCGAACTCCGTCAGCGTCATGCCGGCATAGGCCCGGGCAGCATGCTCCCCATGCAGCACATCCATTCCGTCCGGGAAGGACTTGTCCAGCGCGTGGTCCCGCAGGATCCGTCCGAACTCCAGCATCTCCTCATCCGGTGTATAGGACGGGTCGCAGAAGATCCGCCGCGCCAGCAGGTAATACTCCAGGTAAGTCGGATACAGCTCCCCGCAGAGGGTGCCGTCCATGTCAAACGTGGCAATCCGGTCCGCCTCCGGGATATAGTCCGGCGACGCTTCGTCCGTCACGCTTTCCACATACCCGATCAGCGCCTTCAGCGCCGGGGCGTCCGGATTCCAGCTCGCGAACGCCTCTTCCTCTCCTTCTTCCGCGAAAGCCGGCGCCGCGAACAGCGCTGCCGTCATCACCAGGATTGTCAGTACAGCAAGGATCCTTTTCATTTCCATATCCTCCGTATTCTGTCGTAATGTAAATCAATTATGCCATCCGCTGTCCAACAGATGTCCAGTATAATCTTCAGATATTCGTGACCGGGAACATGAAACAGGTATCCGGCCAGGGCTCGTTCTCCAGGGTAAAATGCCACCATTCCGAATCCAGTGGGCGGAAACCGTGCTTCACCATCAGGCGCTGCAGAAGCATCCTGTTTTCGTGCTGCGCGCTGCCGGCACCGGCGTAGTCCGGATGGCTCTTTTCCCCGAAGAAGTCAAACGTGCCGCCCATGTCCAGGTCCTGCTGGGCCGCCATATCGAACAGCGTCAGGTCCACCGTGCTTCCGCGGCTGTGGCCGGAATGCTCCGCGATGTAGTGCCCCGGGATGATATCCTTTTTCTCCAGGTCCGGATAAAAATACCGCTTCATCCGGGTGTCATCCGGATCCTTCGCCCAGCGCACAAAATGGTCCACCGCTTTCTGCGGGCGGTAGGCGTCGAAGATCTTCAGCCGGAACCCCAGTCCCATCGCTTCATCGCTGACTGCTTTCAGCGCTTCCGCCGCCTCCCGCGTCAGCAGGGCAACCGGTTCCCCATACCCTTCGATCCGCTCCCCGATGAAATTGAACGAGGAATAATACCGGATATCCAGCAGCACATCCGGAATCACTTTCCCGACGCTGACAAAACCGCTTGCGTCATCCGAATAGTTCATCAGGCCTCTCTCCTTACGCGCCCAGCAGGGATCCCACCAGGATGCCCAGCCAGGTGCCGATCACATATCCGAAGGTACCCACCAGCATACAGGGACCGATCAGCTTCGCCCATCCCTGGGAGATTGCCATGCCCGCCGCAGTGGTGGGTCCGCCGATGTTCGCGTTGGAAGCGAGGATGATATCCTCCAGGTCAAACTTCAGCAGCTTTCCGCCCAGGAAGCAGAACGCCATGTTGACCAGCACGATGATCATGCAGAACAGCAGCAGGATCGGAGCGTTCCGGACCAGCACGCCGATGGAAGCCGGCACGCCGATCACGAAGAAGAACAGGTAGATCAGCCAGGTGCCAAGCTCCTGCGCGCCGTGCATCTCGTCCGCCTGCTTATGGAAGCATGTGGCGAAGATCACGGAGAAGTTGGTGATCCATACATACTGGCTGCCGAAGAAGGTGTTCAGCATCTGGGTAAACCAGTTGCCCTTCGGGATCAGTCCGGCAAAGAAGCTGCCGATCAGCCTGGAAAGGAACACGATGACCGCCGCGTATGCCAGGTCGACAGCGATGTCCTTCAGGGACACATTCTTCCGGACCCAGTACTGTTTGGCCAGCGTTTCCGTATCGCCTTTCCCTTTGGAGGCCACCTCGTCAATATGGGGATGCGTATATTTCTTCCTGAAGAACGCGCTTCCGGCGATGCCGAGCAGCACCAGGAAATACAGCGCCATATTCAGGTTGTCCGCCACCGTGGTGGCCGAGATCAGGCTGCCGTCCACATGGAACGCGTCAGCGATCGCGGTGAAGTTCACACCGCCGCCGATATACGAACCGGTCATCATCGCCGCCGCGCCGGGCAGGCCTTTCACCGCTCCGCCAAGCAGCAGGGTGGCAAGCACCGTGCCGGCCACCGTGCCGGCTGCGCCGATCAGGAAGATCAGCAGGAACCGCCCGGTCTCCTTCCAGATCTTCCGGATGTTCGTCTGCAGGAGCAGCAGCGGGATCGCCAGCGGCACCGCGAAGCCCCATACGATATCGTCGAAAACCGGCGCGCTGTCCGGGATCACCCGCAGGTTGACCAGCACCAGCGCGATCACCAGGGTGATGATCGCCCCGGAGATCTTCGAAGCCCATTTGTATTTCTGTTCCAGCCAGATGGCGATCGCCGTGGAGGCGAAAAGCACAGCCAGCAGCGCCCAGTGGTTGTCAGGCGCGATCAGGGTCTGAACCGTCTGTTCCATCATGCGTTCCTCCGATTCTATGCGTTTTTAAGTACCAGACGCAGGCAATTCGGCAGTTCTTCGCCCTCATTCCTGCTATATTCCATCGTTGCTGTCATGCCTTTCAGTACCGCCAGGGCCAGTTCATCACCCTCCGCTGTCAGATCAAGGCGGGGCCCGGCATATCTGATGGTCCATTCCGCGCTTTCGGTCGCTTCAGAGTATTCGCATACCGCCTGGATCCGCGGGCGATCCATCCGGGAAACCAGCATCTGCGTCGTTTCCTCAAAGGACAGCTGGATGCGGCTGGCCTGTTTCGGGGTAATCTGGGTTTTGTTGCAGTAGGTTCCGATCTGTCCGGCCATATCCAGGAAGTCGTAGTCTTTGCCCCGGATATTCAGCTCCAGCACCTTAAGCTTCCGGATGAAGCGCCTGGTGTTTTCCCTTTGGGGATGGTCAAAAACCTGTTCCGGGCTGCCGTCCTCATAAATACCGCCTTCATCCATATAAAAGACGCGGTTGCTGATCGCCCGTGCAAAATTCATCTCATGGGTG
>JAEEGL015451804.1_pt1 | contig 32391 bp, 27 predicted proteins | sample 9134231 | NCBI WGS metagenome assembly JAEEGL01 (sample SAMN16246548, study PRJNA631951) | gut metagenome | biome: gut microbiome; feature: rumen; material: fiber-attached | host: Bos | place: Iran: Karaj | collected 2018-10 | reverse complement strand
GTCCTTGTACTTGTGCGTTGCACGGAGGATCGTTACGATCTCCTTCTCGGTGGGGAGGGGGATGGGGCCGGAGACCCTGGCACCCGTACGCCTTGCCGTGTCAACGATCTTCTCTGCGCTCCGGTCGATGAGCTCGCACTCATAGGCCTTGAGCTTAATGCGGATTCTGTTGTTTGCCATTTTTAACTCCTTCCAAATTTTCACGGAATCGCCGTGCCGTAATTTTGCGGAGCGTATCGTCCCTCTGCATTCACACCCTTATAATAGGTAGGCGCAGTTCGACTTTCGCCGCTCCCGGCAGTACACTCACCCGTGCGTTTTCATATACAAAAACTTAGCGGGCGGTTTCCCGCCATGCTCCCGATTGGAGCCGCCCCCTTAAAAGTTACCCGGCAGGCGACCGGCAATCTCCCAAGAGGACAACAGTTGCTGCATCCGATTGACTTTTAGCTGTTCCCGCTACACAGGCTGCGGGCGCAGTTGGCATCAAAAGCCGCACATTGCGCAACATTACACATTATACATATTTCTCATGCAATTGCAATAGGCAAAAGGGCGTTTTTCAAAGTATATTTTTTCGTGCACGCTCTGCCGTGCGTTCTCATTCTTATATGTCCGCTCAGCCGTTCATGAATAATATATTTTATTTGAACAGCTGAGGTATGCGCTTCCTGAGAGCGTATGCAAGGGGTATTCCGGGCAGGCACGAGGCCGCCTCGCCGAGGAAAACGAAGAGGAACAGCAAGCCCATGCTCATCTCGTCGAAATACACCCATTTGATTATAAAGGGCAGTATGAGCGTGTTGGAAAGTATGTTTGGGACGGGCGAAAGCACGAGCGTGAGGGTCCCCCTGCCCCTCTTTTTGAGCGCGCTTGAAACGTAATAGCACGCGAGCGCGCCAAGCAGGGTGGCAAGCGAGCCGAACACGACGTCCCAAGGGGCGGAGCCGAGCAGCAGATTTGCCAGCACGCAGCCGATCGTCAAGCCCGGCACAGCCGCAAAGCCGAAAAACGGCAGCACGCAGAGCACTTCGGAGAAGCGTATCTGCACGGCAAGGCTTGTAAGGCCGAGCATCTGCGACAGCAGCGTGAGCGAAACGTAAAGCGCCGCCGTAACGGCTCCCTGGGCTGCGTACAGGGTGCTGCCGCTCATTCTTTTCTGCATGATCAAACTCCTTTTTGGAGCAGGCTGCCGCTCCCCTTCCTTTTCGGAAGCATCATCTTTATCGCCGAATGCACATTCCTTATCTCGGCTTCGTGCCAGGCCTCGGCATGCTCGCCGTCAAGCATCCAGTCGACGGGCTCCGCGAGCTCGAACCGCACGCGGTCGGAAACGAACACCTGCATTAGATCGCAGCCGAAATCGCCCGTTGTGAGCGCGTGCGCAATACGGCTCAGATCGAGCGCGTTTTCGGGATACCTTATCAGCATCACCTCGAAAAGCCCGTCGTTAAGATCTATCTTGCGCTTCCTGTTATAGTTTATGACGCCGATTATACTGGGCGTGTTGCTGACCGAGGCAAAGGCGAGCCTTTCGGAATAAGTCCTGCCGTTGACGGTAACGTTGACGCGGATGGGCTTTATGTTGGCCAGCGCCGAAAGCCCGCCGCCCAGGTAGGCCATGAAGCCCCACACGTTCTTCGCGCTCTGGTCGGTGGAATAGCCGATGTCGGTGAACGCGCCGAAGGAGGCAAGGCAGGCATAATGCCTTCCGTTGAAGCAGCCCACGTCGATCGGGGTCTCCTCCCCCGTCACCGCGGTCTCGATCTGCTTGCGGCGCTGCTTGGGCAGACCGAGCGCCTTGGCGAAATCGTTGGTCGAGCCCATTGGGATATAGCCTATCGAGGGGCGCTTTTCAAGCATCATCACGCCGCGGACGACCTCGTTGACGGTGCCGTCGCCGCCTATGCAGACGAGCCTTTCGCATTCGCCTCCGTATTCGCGCGAGAGCTCGAAGGCGTCCCCACGGCAGCAGGTGGTGAAGGCGAGTGTTTCAAAGCCCGCGCCCGAAAGCGTTTCGACCGCGGGAGCCAAGGCGAGCCCCGCGTTTGCGGCGCCCGCCTTGGGATTTGCTATGAGCAGCGCTTTTCTGCGCCGGGATCTTTCGAAGCGTATCAGGGTCATCTGTTACCTTACTCCATAGAAGAAGGTGTGGATCCACTCCTTGTTCTTTTCGATATCGATGTGTATGACGGCCATGCCGCGCTCGTAAGCATAGGACCACGAGCCCTCGCACGGGATGGTGCCCTTGATGGGCGCGCCGCCGTTGCCGAAAACGACTCCTGTGCCGATCGAGATCATCTGCCACGGGGTCATGTTGGTTTCGACGTAATCCGTGAGCGAATAGATGAGGCTGGTGAGCGAAGCAACGCTCTTTTCCTGCTTTGCCCTGGCAAACAGCGCGCTCATAACGGCCCTTTGGCGCTCGGTACGCGACCAGTCGCCGTTGCCGAGAGTCCTGTTTCGGGTATGCATGAGCACCTGCTCGCCGTTAAGATGGCATATGCCGCCCGCGCCCATGACGATCTTGTTGCCCGGCTCGAGCCTTTCATTATAATATGATATCTCCGCATCCGTAAGAAGCAGATCGATGCCGCCGAGCGTATCGACGATATGCTTCATGTTTTCGAAGTCGGTGATCATATAGTACTGGATATCCAGCCCGAAATTGGCGTTGATGGTGTTGATCGCAAGGCCTATGCCGCCGAAGCGGTAGGCGGCGTTGACACGGTTCCACAGCTCCCTGCCGGGGATATAGATCCACGTGTCGCGCAGCACCGAGACCGTCCTTATCGTGTGCAGGCGCTGATTGTAGGAGACTATCAGCATGACGTCCGAACGGCCGCCGCCGTCGCTGCCCCTGGTATCATCGCCCATTACGAGAATGTTTACGACGTCGGGATCGATGGCGTTCTCAACGTAGATGGGATCGGCATAGATCAGGTTGGGATCGAGCGACTCGTCAACGTCCCTGTCGAGGCCGTCGGGATCGCCATCCGCCGGGACGAGGCCCGGATCGGGGGTGTCATAGGGCGATACCGTGGGCTTTGCAACGGTCTTGATCGCGTTGATGCTCATGCCGTAAAGCTTGATCAGCGTGAACAGACCGAAGCCCACGATGAGAAGCACTATGAGCATCAGTATTATGACGATCGTCTTTTTGGTTTTGGACAACCGCTTTTTCGGTTTCTTTTCTTCTGCAACAGTTTCCATTTCAAAACTTATTTCTCATACCCCATGGGGTTATTGAACTGCCAGCGCCAAGTATCCTCGCACATCCTCTTGATATCGCGCTCCGCCTTCCAGCCAAGGAGCCTTTCCGCCTTGCCGGGATCGGCATAGCAGGTGGGGATATCGCCCGCGCGCCTGGGCGCGAACTCGTATTTGAGCTCCTTGCCGCAGGCCTTGGAGAACGCGTCGATCACCTCGAGCACGGAATAGCCGTTGCCGGTGCCGATATTGAACACCTCGCAGCCGCTTTTGCCGATGATGTAGTCAAGCGCCTTGACGTGCGCTATCGCAAGATCGGTAACGTGGATATAGTCCCTTATGCAGGTGCCGTCGCGGGTGGGATAATCATTGCCGTTGACGAAGAGCTTTTCGCGGCGGCCGGTTGCAAACTGCGCAACGTAGGGAAGCAGGTTGTTGGGAATGCCCTGCGGATCCTCGCCGATCCTGCCGCTTTCGTCCGCACCGATGGGGTTGAAATACCTGAGCAGCACCGCGCCGAGGCGTTCGTCGGCCTTGGCGGTATCGCGAATGATCACCTCGGACATATGCTTCGTCATGCCATAGGGATTGGTGCAGGCGCCGGTGGGCATATCCTCGCGCAGGGGCATCGTGTCGGATTCGCCATAGACCGTTGCCGAGGACGAGAACACGATGTAACGAACGTCATGCTCGGCCATGCGTTCGAGCAGATTTATGGTGGAGGTGAGGTTGTTCCTGTAATACAGCGTGGGCAGCTTGACCGATTCGGGCACGCATTTGAGGCCGGCAAAATGGATCACGGCGTCGATATGCTCCTTGGTGAACAGATCGTCCAGCGCATCCTTATCGCACACGTCGATATTATAGAAGGTGACGGGCCTGCCGCCCAGCTCCTCTATCCTGGGGAGCACGCTCATGCAGGAATTGACAAGGTTGTCGGCAATTACGACGTCGCTTCCCGCGCGCATCAGTTCAACGGCCGTATGCGACCCGATATAGCCCGCTCCTCCGGTGAGCAGCACTCGCAGATCAGTCTTCATTGGAATAGACCCCCTTCTTGAGCACGCCGATATAGGGAAGGTTCCTGTACGCGTCCGCGTAATCGAGGCCGTAGCCGACTACGAACTCATCGGGCACGATGAAGCCGAAGTAATCGGGCGTGATCTCGCAGGTCCTGCGCTCGGGCTTGTCAAGCAGGCAGGCGATGCGCAGCGAGGCGGGGTTGCGGGTGCCGAGCAGCCTGGTGAGGTGATTGAGCGTGTTGCCGGAATCCATAATATCCTCGACGATTAGCACGTGACGGTTTTCGATGCTCACGTCAAGATCCTTCTTGATGCGCACGATACCGTGTGAAGTCATGCCGTCCTCGTAGCTCGAAACCGCCATGAAGTCCATCTCCATATAGTCGTCGATATGCTTGCACAGATCCGCAAAGAAGGGCACTGCGCCCCTTAATATGCAGACGAGCAGCGGGTTTTTGCCCGCATAATCACGGGAGATGCGTTCGCCGAGCTCCTTGACCTTGGCCTGGATCTGCTCCTCGGTCAGAAGGACCCTCAGAATGTCGTTTTCAAGACCCATCTTGTTGATCATATCATTACCTCCGATAAGAATAGTCTGTTTATTCTGCGCGCCCCAGGTATTCCGCCCGGAGCATCCTTGCCGTGTTTTCATCCACCTTGGCGAGCTCGGACGAAGCATAGCCCGTCACGAACACCACCTCGCTGCCGCAGGCGATAAGGGGTATCTCATCGCGCTCGGCGCGCTCGACCTTGCGGTCGATAAGGTAATCCTTGAGCTTCCTTCTGCCCGGCGCGCCCACGGGGCGGAACCTGTCGCCCTCGAGCCTTGTGCGGATGACGGGATCGGCGCCAAGCTCGCGCAGCTTGTCGATATCGAGGAAGGCGACGTTCCTGTCCTTGACGAATCCCTCGGTGCCCTCCAAAGCCTTCACGCGGAACAGGCCGAGGGGAGTGGATATAAGCCCCTCGCGAAGGGGTATCTCGAATTCCTCCACGCGCTGCGGAGTGCCGAATTTGATAAGATCATAGCTTGTCCATGCCTCCACCCTGGGAAGCATGAGCCTTGCGCCTGTCCTTGCCTCGAGCAGCTCGGCCACGGCCTCGATATGCACTCTTTCGATATCGACCACCGCGCCCGCGTCGGACAGCGCCATGCGGATTACCCTGGTTTTTATAGGATAGGGCAGCTTGGCGACCTCGCGCCTTATAAGCCCGTCCTCGCATTTTGCCGATTCGTAAGCCTTGCGCGCCTGCTCGGAAAGATAGGCCTCGTCCTGCGCAAGCAGCTCGGCCATGGAGCAGAGCGTGGGCACGATGGCGGGATTTATATGCTTTTCAAGGTAGGGCACTATATCAAGGCGCACGCGGTTGCGCGAGCCCTCGGGGATGAGATTGGTCTCGTCCGTGCGGTAGAGTATGCCCTCGTGCTCGAGATATGCCTCAAGCTCCTCCTTGCGGCAGTTCAGAAGCGGCCTTATTATGTTGTCGCGCTTGGGCTTCATGCCCGTGAGCCCGGCAAGGCCGCTGCCCCTTATCAGATGGAGCATTATGGATTCGGCGTTGTCGTCCATGTGATGCGCCGTGGCGATATAGCCGCAGCCCGTCCTTTTGGCGACTCTGTCGAGGAAATCATAGCGCAGCAGCCTGCCCGCGGTCTCGATGGAAAGCCCGTTCTCACGCGCATAGGCAGGAACGTCGGCCGTTTCGGAATAGAACACCACGCCCATCGCGTCGCACAGGTCGCCGCAGAAGAGCTCGTCCTCCTCCGCCCCTATGCCGCGTATGCCGTGATTGAAATGCGCCGCGCGCACCGTCCAGCCGCGCCCGGGGGCAAGCCTTGCGAGCATGGTGAGCAGCGCGACGGAATCCGCGCCGCCCGAAAGCCCTACGAGCACCGAATCGCCCTCGTGCAGCAGCTCGTTTTCCTCGATGTATTCCGCGACGTTTTCGGCAAGATCTGCAGCGCCGATCCCGCCGGAGGGCGCAAAACGCTCCTCCTCGCTTACAAAACCGTTCCTTTCAATGTCGTCGATCTCACTCATGGGGCTGCTCCTTTCTGTCAAGAGGGGGTGTCCGTAAAGCAATTGATACCAACTCATTTTATATTATAGCGTATTTTCAAACCGATTGCAATAATAAAAACCGGTCGGAAGGGATCTTCCTTCCGACCGGACGGTTATTGGAGTTTTGCGGTTATACTCAGCCGACCTTCTTGAACAGCACGATATTCACGCCGCTGCCGGTGGCGGCGCTAAAGCATGCGACCAGCGGGAGCCGCGCGGGTCAGCGCGTCCGCGGCGCGACAGCCGCGGGACCTCGATCGGTCAACCCGGACAAACCGCTCCCGCGAGACATATCCCCCGATCTGATCGGCTCTTCCGGGTTAGGGGGATCATAAGGTATAGGACGTGTGTTCCCGGCATTACAGAAAACCGGTCGGAAGGGATCACCCTTCCGACCGGACGGTTATTGGAGTTTTACGGCTATACTCAGCCGACCTTCTTGAACAGCACGATATTCACGCCGCTGCCGGTGGTGGCTCCGAAGAATCCATAATCATCGGCCGCGCCCTGATAGAAGTTGGCGTACTTGATAACGCTGGAGGATACGGTGTACTTCAGCATGTTATTGGTGTACTGCCACTTGGTGGCGTAGCTGGTGCCGGAGGCGGGATAGAGATCGGCATAGCTGGAGGAGCTGTAGACCCTGAGGTAATAGCTGCTGTTGTAGCCGGACTGGATCTTGTAGTAGCTGCCGCTGGATACGAACTTCCAGGTGACGTGCGCGAGGGTCGCGTTGGTCATGGTGGTGGTATCGACGCCAACAACGTTATTGCCGCTCTTGATCGCCCTTACGGCATAGCCGTAGTAGTTGGAGCTGGAGTTGTAATAATAGTGGTTGGAGGCGTCGGGGCAATAGTTCATCAGCAGATAGGTGTTGGTGCCGTCGGTATAACCGATCAGGTACTCAGCGCCGGTGGTGATGGTGGAAACAGGTGCATAGTAGGTGCCGGAAGGCGCGTTGGTGGGAGCCGCAGTGGGCGCCGCAGTGGGCTTGGGGGTGGCGGTGGGAGCGGCGGTGGGAGCCGGAGTGGGAGCGGTGCCGGAGACCTTCTTGAAGAGGACTATATTGCTGCCGCTGGTGGTGGCGCCGAAGAAGCCGTAATCATCGCCGGAGCCGGTATAGAAGGTAGCGTACTTGGTCAGGCTGGAGGAGATGTAGTAGCTGAGCTTATTGGACGCATACTTCCAGTTGGTCGCATAGCTGGTGCCGGAGGCGGGATACATATCCGCATAGCTGGAGGAGCTGTAGACCCTGAGGTAATAGCTGCTGTTGTAAGCGGACTGGATCTTGTAATAGGAGCCGTTTGCCACGAACTTCCAGGTGGTGTTGTCAAGGGTGGCGGTGGTGAAGGTGGTGTTGTCAACGCCGATGACGTTGCTGCCGCTCTTGATCGCCCTTATGGCGTAACCATAGTAGTTGGAGCTGGAGTTGTAATAGTAATGGTTGGACTGGTCGGGGTTGTAGTTCATCAGCAGATAGGTGTTGGTGCCGTCGGTATAGCCGATCAGGTACTCAACGCCGGTGGTGATGGAGGTGGCGGGAGCATAATAGGTGCTGCCCGGAGCGACCGTGGGAGCCGTGGTGGGCTTGGGAGTCGCGGTGGGCTTGGGAGTTGCCGTGGGAGTGGGCGTGGGGTTGGTGGAGCCGCTGCCGAACAGGGTCCAGTCGCAGTTAACGGTCTGCACGCCGTCGGGATTGGAGGGGAACGCGTCGAGCGCGCTCATTACGATGGGATATGCAGCGGGGCTGGAGTAAGGATCCTTATTGCCGTGCTGCTGCTTCATATAAGCGATAGCGTCCTTAACGGTGGCGCCGTTCTTCATCCTGGTCCAGAAGGTGGCTTCATAGGCATAGTCGCCGGTGAAGGATACGGACTGGGAATAGCCGTAAACGCCCGCGGCGCCCGCAGCCAGCAGCGCGGTGCCGGTGGTGCCCTTGCCGGCCTTCTTCATGCCTTCGCAGATAGCCATCCAGACGAAGCAGTTGGAGAGGGTGCCGGAAACGTGATTCTGGATGTAGCGGCCGTCGATAAACGCCGCGGAACCGGACTTGACAGCCCAGCCGTTATTATAGTCGGTGGTGGTAATGCCGGAGGTGGTGGTCAGGCACAGATAGGAGGTGGTGCCGGACTGAACGCCGTGGGAGTCATAGATGACGACGCCCTTGTTGGTGTAGTTCTGAGCGATCGCGGGGCCGGTAGCGCTGGTGCCGGTCAGCTTGGTGAGCGTGCCGCCCGTGGCGTTGGCGATGGACTGAGCCTCGGTCTTATACTGATCGGTGAAGCTGGAATCCTGGCCGTAATAGGGGCCGACGAGCAGTACGTTCTTGCTGCCCGCGTTGCCGCAGACGCCCCTGGTTATGGAGTCGATGACCTTTGCGTTAACGGAAGGAACGTGTTCGGTGTTGCGTACGCGATAGCAATACAGGTTGTGCATGCCGTCGATCGTGAAGGCGAACTGGTTATCGTTTTCCCAAACGATGCTGTCCTTATCAACAAGCGGGTTGTTCACGACAGCCTGATAGGCGGCCATGGTAACTGCGGAAGGAGCAGCCTTCCTTGCGAGCATTTCCTTTTCGACCTTTTCGATGCTTGCCCAAGCGGTATCCAGCTTGGCAAGCTCGCGGGCCTCGTACTGTGCGCGGGACGTACTCTCGGCAATGGACGCCGCGGGAAGCACCATGATTACCATGAGCAGAGCGATCAGGGCGCATGCGACCTTCTTAAAACTACTGTGCATTTTGATTCCTCCTGAAATTTTAGAAAGGTATTACCCTTGTGGGGTTGCTCGTATATTATACACTTGATGCGGTATATTGTCTACCCCCAAAAATAAATATATTTCCACATTTTCGGCTTGCTTTGACACAATTCAGCCTAAATATGCCCCATTTTGGGCATATAATTAGGCTGTTTGGCACATCTTGACCTTAAAATCAGGTGATTTTGTATCGAAAAGCATGTCCGGCATGGATCGATATGCATATATTTCTATGCCAAAAACGGCCGATCGTATACTGTTTTTTCGGGCTTTCGGGCATAAAAAAGCACCGCAGGGGGGTGCCTGCGGCGCCTTTGCTTGTATTATCAGCCTATTCCGAGCGCCATCCTGAGTATGAGGAGCGCATCGGTGGTGTCGACGATACCGTTGCCGTCGATATCGGCTCGTGCAAGCTGTTCATTGGAGAGCATCATGATGTTCATCGCGGTGCGCAGCGCATAGAGCGCGTCGGTGGTGTCCAGTACGTAGTCCATATTCACGTCGGCGTAAGGGAGCACGGGCAGATCTTCGGTGGTGAAAAGCGCCGTGCGGTAGCCGTGCCAGTTGGGAGTCGTCCAGCCGGTATTCCCCGTGAGGTAACGCAGCGTGATCACCTGGGAATTAAAGCTTTGATTGTTCGTGCCGCCGTCGAATATCGACTCGGGAGCGCTGCCCATGAAGAAAGCATTCGCAAGCCTGGGGCAGTTCTGGCAGGCGTTCTTGCCGATCGAGTTCACGCGCTGACCCAGAATGAGATAGGTGAGCCTCGTGCAGTCGGCAAAGCAGCCTTCGCCGATCGTCCTGAGCCTGTCGCCGGTTTCGACGTAAACCAGTCCGGAACAGCCCTGGAAGGCCTTGTTCCCGATCGTTTCGATCTCGTCGGAAAGCACGATCCTGACGAGCCCCGGGCAGTTCCTGAAGGTGAAGTCGGCGATATCCACAAGCTCTGAACCGAACTTGACGTATTCGAGCCTGTCGCAGTTGTAGAAAGCGCCCGAATCGGAGTAGTTATAGTTGTTGTAGATGTGCAGCAGACTGTCGGGAAGCTCGATGAAGAAGAGCTTGTCGCAGTTCTTGAAGGCGGCGTCATAGATCGTCTCAAGCGTGTTGCTCAAGCTTATGGAGTTCATCGCTATGCATCCGTCGAACGCATAGCGATAGATGGTCTTAACGCTGTTGCCCATTGTCACAGTCACAAGATGATCGCAGCCCTGGAACGCCTCGGCGCCGATCTCCTGCACGTCGTTTCCGATAACGGCGGATCTCAGCGCGGTGCAGTTCTCGAAGCAGCCCTGGCCTATCGTGCCGCTCACGCCGTCGGGGATCACGATGCCAGTAAGCTCGTAACAATCCCTGAACGTGTAGTTGCCGATGCCCTCGAGCCTTGAGCCGAGCGTTACGGATTCAAGCCTGTCGCAGTTATAGAACACGCCCGAATCGGTGTAATTCAGAACGTTCTTAATGTACATAAGGCTTTCGGGAAGCTCGATCGAGGTGAGCCTGTCGCAGTTTTTGAACGCCGCGTCGTTGATCGTTTCGAGCGTGCTGCTAAGATTGATGGAGTTCATTACGATACAGCCGTCGAAGGCGTATTTGCCAATGGTCCTGACGTTATTGCCCATGGTCACGCTCTTCAAGTGATCGCAGCCCTGGAACGCGCCGATGCCGATCTCGGAAACGCCGCTGCCGATGGAAGCGGAGGTCATTGCCGTGCAGCCATAGAAGCAGCCCTGGCCTATCGCGCCGCTGACGCCGTTGGGTATCACGATGCCGGTGAGCGCCGGGCACTGCCTGAAGGTGAAGTTGCCTATGCCCTCAAGGCTTGAGCTGAGTGTTACCGAGCTGAGCCTGTCGCAGTTATAGAACACGCCCGAATCGTTGTAATTCAGCACGTTCTTGAGATACATTACGCTGTCGGGGATCACGATCGAGGTGAGCCTGTCGCAGTTCTTGAACGCCGCGTCGTTGATCGTCTCGAGCGTGCTGCTCAGGTTTATGGAGGTCATAGCGATACAGCCGTCGAAGGCGTATTTGCCTATGGTCCTGACGCCGTTGCCCATGGTCACGGTCTTCAGATGGTCGCAGCCCTGGAACGCGCCTATGCCGATCTCGGAAACGCCGCTGCCGATGGAGGCGGAAGTCATTGCCGTGCAGCCATAGAAGCAGCCCTGGCCTATCGTTCCCGTAACTCCGTTGGGCAGGGTGACGCTTGTGAGCGCCGGGCACTGCCTGAAAGTGAAGTTGCCTATGCCCCGGAGATTGCCGCCGAAGGTGACGGATTCGAGCCTGTCGCAGTTGTAGAACGCGCCCGAATCGGAATAATTCAGACCGTTCTTGATCTCCAGAAGGCTGTTAGGCAGCACGACGGAGGTCAGCCTGTCGCAGTTCTTGAACGCGCCATCGTTGATGATCTCGAGCGTGTTGCCGAGCGAGACCGCAGTAGCCCTGTTGTGATCGTCGAACGCATATTTGACTATGGAGGTGACGCCGTTGCCCACGTTGATCGTGAGTATGGAATCCTTATAGTCCTTCCAGGGGTTGGCGGTGATCGCGCCGGCGCCCGTTATATTGAGCACGCCGGTCGAGGTGTTGAGCGTCCAGTTCACGCCCGCGCCGCATGAGCCGCTGTAGACCTCGTTGGGCTCAACGCGATTCGTCCATGCCATGACGGGCAGAGCGATGAGCGCCAATACCGTCAATATCAGCGCAGCGAATACGAATTTTTTCATGCCAGATACCTCCGATATGATTTCGAACGCCTGCGTATGCTTGAAAAACCAACGCTTCTGCATTACAATAGGAAGAAAGGCTCCCTTGGCGTCCGATCGATTATGATATGATTTTAGCATTTCGAGCCGGAATGTCAATAGCGCAGCCGCCGCAAAAAACGAAATGAGGCACAGCATGATCATAATCCCCGCAAACGACCGCATAGACGACTGCATCGCCCTTCGCATGGAGGTTTTCGTGCGCGAGCAGGGCGTGCCCTTGGAGCTCGAGATCGACAGGTATGACTCCCCCGCCTCCGGCTGCGGGCATTTCCTTTTGCTCGACGAAGCCCGCGATTCGCTCCCCGCGGGCACTTTCCGCGCATACTTCGAAACGGATGATACCGTGCATCTTCAGCGCATCTGCCTCTTAAAGGAATATCGCGGCCGCGGCCTGGGCCGCGCCATGCTGCGCTATGCGGAACAGTATTATAAGAAGAAAGGCGCCCGAAGGTTCACCCTCGGCGCCCAGTGCTATGCGGTCCCGTTCTATGAAAAATGCGGTTATTCCTGCGTTTCCGGCGTGTTCGACGACGCCGGGATCCCGCACAGGATGATGGAAAAGGAGCTGTGAGCCGCCGTCAGCCCGCATCGAGCTCCACAGTCACGATCTCCGGCGGGTTGAAGAAGCGCGGCAGACCTTTCGCGCCCGCAAGGCCCGTCGTCAGCACGCAGGTCGCTTTTTCTCCCTCAAACAACCCCTTGGTGTAGGGAGGAAACCAACCGACGTACGGCGCATAAACGCCGCGATCAAGTATCGGTATCCGCACGACGCCGCCGTGATAATGCCCCGAAAGCACCAGATCCACCGGCGCTTTGTCGCGGTAGCCCCAATCCAGCCAGTTGGTCGGAACATGGTTGATAAGCAGCTTGAAGCGGTCGGTATCCTCGAAATCGTCGAAGAAGCGCATTAGCTCCTCCTGCCGCGCGGCGTCGGTCGTATCCATCTGAGGCGTGCGGTAATAGCCCGCATAGCCCCCTATGCGCAAAGGCGTGCCGTTGATCTCCGTGTCAACATATTCCGCCTCGAGCACGACCGCGCCGGCTTGCTCTATCCGCTCCGCAAGCTCCGCACACGCCGTTCCCGAAATGCTCATCTCGTGATTCCCCATGCCGAAATACACCGGGGCGATCTTCCCCGCCTCCGCAATGAACGCGCAGACGCGGTCGATATCCTCCTCATCCGACTCCCTGTCGAACAAATCGCCCGCCAGTACGATGATATCCGGCTCCTCACCCGCGATCTTTTCAAGCAGCCGCGCGTTGCTTTCGCCGAACTCCCGCCCGTGAAGATCGGAGAGGAGGACGAGGCGGAGTGAACCAGTCATTTTATCCGAAAAGACGGTGTAGCGGGAGACCGTTAAAGAGATGTTGGAGAAGAGGAGGGCGATGGAAGCAAGTATGAACAGTACAGCAAGTATTATGACTATCATCCTTTTGCGGTGATGTGAGGAGTCTTTCATTTTCATTTCACTTCAAATTAAGCCCCTGTCTACAAACTATTGTAAATTCCGCTCTGCTGGTTTCTTCGAAATGCTGTCTACGCAATAGTACTTAGCCATTTGCTTGTTGACCCAAAAATCAGGCTCTTCTTCAATACCAAGCGGAGCAAAGAAATCAGGAATGGTGTTTATCTCCTCGATTGTTGTGTTTCCTGATTCTATCTCCGACATTCTTTCTTCATACTCGATACTGTATGCTTGGGGCGTACCTTTTTTCAGTTCAACTATCGTATCTACAAAAGATATACTGCGAAGCCCGTTATTCAAACAGCCTGCAACGAATACACCGCAAATTACCAAAGAACCCGTTATTAGGTTTCCGGCGCTTATCTTTTCCCTTTTAATCGCTATGGTGCCATTACGATTGATCCATCCACAAAGATAGACTATGTTGAATGTTACAAGCAGGTAATATGAGTAATAATAAATGTTGATCTGTCTTCCCGACCCAACGCTCGACATAGCATATAACGATGGTGTGAACTGTGCTGCAAATATCAAAACCGACAAGATCAACACGATCAACGGGTATCTAAAGCGCAGTCTCGTATCTTTCAGTTTAACGAGAGATATCAACGCAATTAGTGAAAACCCAGCCAGTTGAGGCAAACCCGTCCATTTTGCAATATATATCAACGCATAATAAACTGAGTCAATTATCGCTTTTATCGGCGATTCTCCGGTTACCGCTTCGGCTCTTACGCTATTGCCCGGCGCAGTAATACTTATGACAAAACCCGCGGCAAATACAATAAAGACAATCACATAAAAGGGCAGGAGTTTTCTTTTGCTCTTCGCAACAATGCAAACTGCCAAAGCTAATACTATTGCCGTTATTAGTGCTGTGGAGTAGTTCCCTCCGCCTATGATCGCTGATAATATGATGGAGAGCCCAAAGCAAACTGCTCTCCCAGTTTTATTTGCATAATACGTTTTGATAAGTAATGAATACAACAGCAATGAGAAAGAGTAAAACAATGTATAATAAGAACTTCCGTTCCACCAGAAGAAAGCTTCGTTTTTATCCACAACAAAGTGGATCGATAAGAGAAGAATAATAAACGAAGTGAAAAACCCGTACTTCGTGTTTAGCCCCAAAATCTTTGTCATTTCAACAGCAATGATGATTGTAGAAAAAATTAGCGACGAAAGCATCACTACCGTAGTCAGGAAATAGTAATTCCCAGAGTAAATACCCGGCTGCAAGCTGAAAAGGAATACCGCCGAATATGTTCCCTGCCATCTCATATATGAATTGCTTACCTCTTGAGCACTGGCAGACAACACCTCAATGATGTTCCCATCGTTTTCAACAACATGCTTCACGCTTGCTGAAAAGCCAAAGTCGTCGGCTATGGGGCGCGCATAAAAAGAGGAGTAGATTAGCGGTAAAATGCTTATCAGCAAGCCTAAACCTAAAAGAACGGTAATAATGCTAAACAGTTTGTTTTTTTTCGTCATAGCCTCTCCTCTATCTGTGGTTGCCTTATTCGCGTAATCTACTGATAACACCGATTAATCAGATATTAGGCTCAAATTCCACAGGATCGTAATTCGATTTTATATAACTAATCCTTGATTCAATTAATGATTCATCGATCTGTTTTTCTCTTCGTCTGATGTTCTCTGTGAACAACACCTGGCTCTCAAACAATACAACTCTATTGGACATCCTATGTTGCTTATCCAAGTCGCTTATCTGATGCTTAAGATTGTCATACTCTTCCTACTGCCTTCTTCGAGGCTCGTTTATTCTGTCGGAACGACGTCCACCGTCACTATCTCCGGCGGGTTGAAGAGCCGCGGGTATCCGTTGCCGCCGGTAAGGCCGGTCGTCAGCACGCAGGCAGCATCTATCTCTCGGAAATGACTTTGTGTGGGGTATTTTATAATCCGTCCCTATCCCCATACATCTTCTCATAATAATTTCTATACTCGCCGCTGATGATTGTTTCCCACCATTCGCGGTGCATCAGGTACCAATCGATCGTTTTGTCAAGCCCGTCGGCGAACTTCGTTTCGGGCAGCCAGCCAAGCTCCCGGTGGATCTTGGTGGGATCGATCGCGTAGCGCATATCGTGGCCTTTGCGATCGGTAACGAAGGTGATAAGGCTCTCGGGCTTGCCGAGCTTTCGGCATATCAGCTTCACTATATCGATGTTGCGCATCTCGTTATGGCCGCCGACGTTATAGATCTCGCCCACGGTGCCCCTGCGAAGTATCAGATCGATCGCGCTGCAGTGATCCCCGACGTAGAGCCAATCGCGCACGTTCTCGCCCTTGCCGTAAACCGGCAGAGGCTTGTCGTTAAGGGCGTTCGCGATCATCAGCGGTATCAGTTTTTCGGGAAAGTGATACGGCCCATAGTTATTCGAGCAGCGTGAGATCGTGGCGGGCAAACCGAACGTGCGGTGATAAGCGCCGACAAGCAGATCTGCCGAAGCCTTTGAAGCGCTGTATGGACTGCTGGTATGGATCGGAGTCTCCTCTGTAAAGAAGAGGTCGGGCCGATCGAGAGGCAGATCACCATAGACCTCGTCGGTGGAAACCTGATGATACCTCTTTGTGCCGTACTTCAGACAGGCATCCATCATTACCTGCGTGCCGAGAATATTTGTACGCAGGAATATCTCCGGATCCTCTATTGACCGATCTACGTGCGACTCCGCTGCAAAATTGACGACCGCATCGGGGCGTTCCTTTTCATATATCTCATAGACCGCCGCTCTGTCGCAGATATCGACCTTATAGAAGGCAAAGTTTGGGTTTTTGAGCGCCTCCTCAAGGGTGGAAAGGTTGCCCGCATAGGTTAGCTTATCCATGCAGACGACCCTGTCCTCCGGGTGATTCTTCAGTTCAAAGTAGATAAAATTGGAGCCGATGAACCCGGCGCCGCCGGTAACGATGATGGTCATGAAACTCCTCCTTATCCGCAAACTTTCCCTTCAGCTACCTGCTTAAGGTGTATTCCATACGGGGATTTCCCGTACATATTTGCCGCAACCAACAAACCTTCTTTCGACAGCCAACCTTTACGGAAGCCGATCTCCTCCGGCGCGGATATCTCTATACCTTGACGGTTCTGGATCACCCGAACGAAGTCTGAAGCATCTGCAAGCGCTTCCATCGTACCAGTATCCAACCATGCAAATCCGCGGCCGAGAAGCTTGACGTCCAACTTCCCAGCTTTCAGGTATATCTCATTGAGCGATGTTATCTCCAACTCCCCCCGAGCAGAAGGCTTGACCTTTGCCGCAAGCTTGCTCACGCCTTTAGGATAAAAGTAGAGACCTGTCACAGCGTAATTGCTCTTGGGCTTTTCCGGTTTTTCCTCTATGGAAAGAGCCTTACCCTTATCGTCAAAGTCCACAACCCCAAAGCGTTCGGGATCATTGACATAGTACCCAAATACAGTCGCGCGGTTCTTCTTTTCGGCGTTCTCCAATGCTCCCCACAACATACGGCTGAACCCGTTTCCATAAAAGATATTGTCTCCAAGAACCATTGCACAAGCATCATTCCCTATGAAATCCTCACCGATCAGGAAAGCTTGCGCGAGCCCGTCGGGGGAAGGCTGCTCTGCGTAACTCAAACGAATGCCAAACTGATAACCGTCGCCTAGCAGCCGCTTGAAATTGGGTAAGTCTGCAGGAGTGGAGATGATCAAAATGTCCCTTATTCCAGCAAGCATCAGCGTGGAGAGGGGATAAAAAATCATCGGCTTATTATACACAGGAAGCAGCTGCTTCGAAGTGACCATTGTAAGCGGATAAAGCCGCGTGCCGGCGCCGCCGGCAAGGATAATGCCTTTCATTGTCAATTCTCCGTTTTATCGCATTATTATCTCACAAATCCTGTCCACATCCTCCATTTCCAGCTCGGGGTAGAGCGGCAGGCACAGGACGTGGTCGGAAACAAACTTGGCGATAGGCGTCTCATCGCCGTGGAAGCCGTAAGCGGTGCAGTGATTCGTCAGCGGATAGAAATATTTGCGGGCAAAGACGTCATGCCCGGCAAGCCTGTCCGCCGCCTCGTCACTGGTGTATTTCGCTCCGTCGAAGACGACGGGGAAATAGGCGTAGTTCGATTCCACGCCGGGCTGTTCCCCAAGCATTTTCAGGCCGTTCACACCGGACAGATCATGGCGATATCGTTCAACGATCTGCTTCCGCGCTTCAATGTACTCGTGAATATGCCTCAGGTTGCAGATGCCCATAGCGGCATGGAATTCGCTCATTTTGGCATTGGGGGCAGAGCAAAGTATGTCTTCGCCGCTGACTCCGAAGTTCTTGCCAACGTCCAGCTTTTCCCGCAAAGCGGTGTCCTTATAGGCAACACAGCCGCCTTCCACGGTGTGGAAGACTTTCGTGGCATGGAACGAGAACATGGAGGCGTCTCCGAAACAGGCTGCGCTGACGCCGTTCCTTTTAACGCCAAAAGCATGCGCGGCGTCATAGATCACCTTTAGTCCGTGCTTTTTCGCTATAGCGTCGATAGCCTCCACATCGCAAAGCGTCCCATAGACATGTACCGGCACGATAGCAGAAGTCTCTTTGGTTATTAAGGCTTCGATCTTGGAGGGATCCAATGTGTAAGTTTCCGGATCCACGTCGCAGAAGACGGGCTTTAAACCGCATCTGGCAATGGCGTGGGTAGTGGACGCAAAAGTAAAGGGCGTTGTGATAACCTCACCGGTCAAGTCGAAGGCTTTCAGCACTCCCTCGAGCGCGAGATGCCCGTTGGTGAATAGGGTGATGTTAGGTGCACTAAAGTATTCCCGAAGCATTTGCTCCAAAGCCCGGTGCTTTTCTCCCATATTTGTCAGCCAACGGCTGTTCCAGAGGGATGATATTTCATTCATGTATTCTTCCAGGGATGGAAGAACGGAACGGGTGACGTTGATAGACATTTTTACCTCAGAAAATTGTTAGTAATGATAAGCTAAAGTCTCTGCTTATCCATTGAGATTCACGATTATCCGTTTCAATACAACGAGGACTTTTCTCCCCGATTCTCTGCCACAGGAGGACCATTGTTTAGCTGCTGAAAAACAACTGACGAGAGAACCGGCAGACATTCCTTATTTCTACTCTCAACTGCATTCATACATCATTATAAAAAAACATAGAGCAATCAAAGTGTTACGAATTCTTCCTTAAGCATCGAAAATATCAGCAAGTCGACAAACTGCCCGTTCTTGAACCTAGCGTTCCGCTTAGTACCCTCGTAAACGAATCCTATTTTTTGATAAAAACCGATTGCGCGTTTGTTAGTTGCCAAAACAGATAACTCAACACGATTAAGATTCAAATTCATAAATGCATGTTGTAATAACGTACGAACGGCAAATGTTCCCGCGCCGGAATTCTGATCGGAATCTTTACCAATCATAATATGGAGCTCTGCTGATCTACTGATATCGTCTATTGCAACCAGACTAATTAAGCCAATAATCCGATCCTCACTATTAATAATTGCACATCTTATAGTATTCCTTCTATTAGCTAGATAGGATTCATACCATTTTTCATCTACATCGCTGTTGATATAGCGAAATGGTGCGCCAAGGCAGTTAATAAGGTCAATGTTATTCCTCCAGCGATTAATCTCAACCAGATCTTTGCGTTCTATCTCTCTTAATTTATACATTTTTTGATCTCCTCTTGCATGTATAGCATCTCTTCTCCAGAGTATCGTTGATCGACTGGGAGCGGCAAGATGTTTGCAGCTAAGCACTGTTCCAATTTGTTTCCTTTATCAAGCACATTTGGCCATAATGTTGGAACAAATATACCTTTTTTTGCCAGCTTTTGTTTAAGTTCTATTCCTCTTTCGTAATAAAACGGATAGGCATATGGTCCTTCAGGAAGTTTGGGTTGAAGAGGATTGATCGATTTTAGAACTTCGTCTAAGATCATAAAATTTGATTCTCTTCTTTCCTTTATCATTTTGTATTGAATTCCACGAAGTAGATTATGCGTTAGTTTAGACATGAGCATTAGTTCTGAATCCGCAAATGAGCGATCGTTTTCTTTGAAAGCGGCGTAATAGTCGCTTGCAGCCGATCCCTCAAGACGTCCTAGTAAATGCTCCATTCGATTCATTGAATGGTCTTGCGGTAGATCATTCAAGGGAGTCGCATCGGTAACAGCATAACCTCCATCGGGAACACCGAAGAATTTCCTGCAAGAATACACCGTATCGATTCCCGGAAGCGGATGATGAAAGAAAGACTGCACATGATCCATAATCAAATGCGGATAACACAAACGCAGCGCCAGTATCTGGTCATCCTTAAGTTGCCCATAATAATTCACGATATAGAACCATGCGTTTTCTTCCGGTTCATCATCGAGCTTGGGCAAGAAATCCATTCCAATGTGATAAAAAACAGTCCGGACTCCTTCTGCCTCGCATGCTTTTTTTACAGAATCACATAGAAAAATGGGCAGATAAAGAGTTTCGATTTTCTTGGCACGCAAGATATAACGCAATGCACAACGACCGTTGTTTACTGCGACAGCATCAGGGTAGTATTCCTCACCACTGAAACGCTCCAACTCAAGATAGCCACCTATTTCCTTCATGTATGTCTCCTAATATAGATTGACTTTTATCCATTTTTCTCCATGATCCATGTACTCCAGCATTTGTTCCATGCTATCAAACCGCATTAAGTAACATCCGAGCGCTGTATTAGCTCCGCGAAAAGCTTTTACCTGTGCGCCAGGTTGCTTTATATGGAAGGATTCAAGGATGTGCTCCTTGTAAAAATCCTCGGAAATATTGACCCCTGCAAGAATGCCGTCTTGATTGGAGTGAACAGCATAATATGCTGCAAACCCATTCGGTTCGACTGCTTTCGGTGCATGAACGGACTCACCCATAGCCATTCGTACGGAGTATTCCACCAAATCGACCCCCGTAAGGTGTTTTATCACCTGAGGAATGTAGTTTCCACCGTCTCTAGGAGCTATCTCCATCAAATAGACGTTAAAATCCTTATCGATGCGTATATCGAAATTATAGGTGCAGTTTCCCATATGCAGCAGGGTAATAAGCCGCTGAATCTCGCCGTGGATCTTTTCGTGGATCCATTCAGGCATATTGTACGGGAAACTCGCCGAAACCGGAACAAAAGTATTGATTCCGTTAGGATCGAAATGATCATTGCCAAACAGGCGAAAAACCAGTTCTCCATTGATCGAAAGGCCATCACCTGCAATTTGATAGCCGTATTTTTCAACCCATTCCTCAACGATCAATCGTTTGCAGCGTGAGTATCTCAACGCAGTGGATAGCTTATTCTCCAGATCGGACAAATCGTCGATACGAGCTACACCCTTACTCCCCGAGGAATCAACAGGTTTGAGAATAACAGGGAATGAAAAATAGCCTGCATAAAGATCTCCAACAACTTCTTCCAAACACGAATATGCCTTCGCCTTTGGAGTACAAAAGCCATTCTCTGATAAAAAGGCACGAAATAGATCTTTGTTGCACAGGATTTCGACAGATCTGTATGGGTTACCCGGCAAACCGAGCTTTTCTGCGACATATGCCGCTGTTGGAGCAGCCGGATCGGAGGCATAGGCTAAAATGCCGTCAATGTGCTCATTTCGGGCAACTTCAAGCACAGCATCCTTATCCGTTGTGCTGACTAAATAGAAGCAATCCGCATGATGTTGCCCCGGATTGTCCGGCAGGTAGTCACAAAGGATTGTGTAATATCCTAGCCGTTTTGCAGTTTCTATGGCGACGATCTGTTGTGTGGAGCCGCCCAGTAAAAGTAGTTTTTTCATTTTTCTTATCTCAGCGGAAACTAAATCAGCTTTTGCTGTCACTGATCCTGTGTATCAGTTAACAACTTTGCCCAAGCCTGAATATTATGTTCGTAACTAAATAAATCAAATAACGGTGCCTTAATGTCAACCGGATATGGTCTAAATCATCCTCGTCAATTAGGAGTTATTTCGAAGGCTTATCCCGCCTAAAAACAACCTTTTTAATTGCAATCTTCAAGTAATTAATTAAAGTGCTATTCCCTACCAGTCTATGAGGAAGCATGACAAAGCGATAGATCCTTGCTGCGGTCTCGGAGTAAAGATAATAGTGAAGTGCGACATGTAAACGCATATGGTCCAGTTTAGGCTGCATTCGCATGAAATCAAACCACGAAAAACCTTTCTTGTACTCCTCGGGCATCTTGGAGAAAAAAACGTTTCGTTCCTTCGCTATCATCATGCCCTGTTTCCAGTAAATCGCAGGCATGGTCGAAAGCTGTTGAACTGCCCCTATCAGTTTTACCATTACCGGCCGTATAAGCTTTCCTATATTGGGATCAGAATTCGTCTTTGCTTTCAAGTACTCTTCCTTATAGTGAATCACCAGGTAAATCTCATATAAAAATGAATAGTACCGTCTTTTCTGCCGTTCTTTTACCGCCGCAGTTTCTTTGTTGTTTTGCTCTGATCCACTATGAAGCCTGTAGTGATATAACGGCTTGCCTTCCATGACAATCGTTTTCCCGCCGCAATCAAAGAACTCCTCATTAAAAAGTGAATCAACGCTCCATACTCTAAACGATGGAATGCCCCAGTATTCTCCTGCTTCCTTGATTCGCTTTGGCCACGGTAGGATATCATTCATTAACAGAAACGAGTGCTTAAACAGGCTGTCCCATACGACCGCATATCTTTTTCTATCTCCATCGTTAGCCCATAAAGTTCCCTCCCGAAACCGTTCCAACTCCTCATCCGTCAGTTCATTTTGAAACTGGTAATATGAGAAGAAAATGCGATCCGCCTCCGGATTCTGTTCAGCAAACTGTTTTAGTTCTGGAATCGAATTGGGCGCAATTAAATCGTCGTGATCAACAAACCAAATGTAATCGCCTTTGGCCTGCAAATAACCTACAGTACGTCCGCCTTTATGGCGTTCCATCATCATTAAGCGTATATTGGAATACTTTGTGGCATACTCTTTCAAGATGTCTGGCGTCCTATCAGTAGATCCATCATCTACACAGATGATTTCGTATTCATCTAAGGATATTTCCTGCTCTAAACATGAATCCAGACATTCGGTCAAGTATTTATCGTCATTATAAATTGGAATCACAATACTTAAAAACATGGATTATCCTTCTTTCGTATTATCCTTGTTATTAATGGGGTATTAATCACCAAGATCTCTAAGATCCCACACCATAGGTCTTCATTCCCCTAATTCTGTTTGCGCGGGCGGCATAGTATTCCTGCAGTGCCGCCCTGCATTCCCTTCTAACATTTGCCTATAAACAGCAATAATCTTTTGAGTCCATTCTAAGCTACTAAACTTCTTGACAAATTCTCCTGCGTTTGATTGTTTTCGCCCAAGGCTTATAGCCTTGCTCAGCGCATCAGCACAGGCTGTCGGATCTTCCACTGGGTAACGGAAGCAATTACTATACTCCCAACACCAACTTGTACCGTCTATATCGCTGACTACAACAGGTGTATTTTGAGAGATGGCTTCAAGTATCCCATATGAAAAGGCTTCTGCACGGCTACTGGAAATGAAACAGTCTACTGCCCGATTTAGTGCAAAAATATCCTCATAACTGTGCATGTATATGATGGCGTTTGATCGTGGATCTATCCCTCTTTCCCTAAGGAAAACTTCTGTTCGTTCATCAGGTTTTCCATTGCATCCTGCTCCAATAACGCCCAGTTTAAGCCTAGGATCGTTTTCCCTGTAGTTTTCTACCGCTCTAATTGCTATATCTAACCCTTTTCTAAGATGATCCCATCCAAGGAACAGAGCGATCTTTTCCCCACTCGAAATACCTATTTCTTTTCTTCGTTCGTCTATTGATGCATTATCCTTTTCTGCACGTTGCAATGAAAGACCATTGAATATATAGCTATGGTGTTTTCTACCCATAAGCCAATACCAGTTATCTTTCTTCTTCATAACACTTATGCAGTACACGTTGGCACAACTATACAAAGCCGCTCTTCTCATAGTCGAAAGGCGTTGCCGTATTTGTCCCAGTGTCGATACAAAGTCAAAATGGTCATGAATAATCAACTCAACTTTTAAGTGTTTATGGTTATGAAGAAAGAACCGCTCCAAATAACCGAAGTGTAAGTGAACTAGTCTTATTCTATACAAGTCAATAAGTTCTTTCACAATAGATAGGATCTCTTGTGTAGGGGTATTATTGTCTAAAAAACAGATTTTAAACCCCAATCTTTCAATCCATTTCACCCAAATGCAATCATCTGGTTGTTTGGGAAATAAAAAAACAGTATCCCACCCCAGTGACTTTACAGAATCAGCGAGATCTAAAAGGGAAGCAATAAAGTTCCCGCTCTGAGGAGCCCTATAATCTGCAGCCAATAATATGCCGCAACGAGTATTTTCCCCCATGTGTTTATCTAGCATTTTTCTTCCTTTCCGCTGTTGAATCTCAGCAATAATATATTCGAAAAAATTATACCAAATCGAATACTTGCTTTCAAGATTACGAAAGTATAAATTTCTGTAAAGTATAATTGAATGAATTATGCATTCCCAACAAAGAAGCCTTCTTATCCGAGCTTTAATGGTCACCATCACGGAGTAGAATAACAATATAGCGGAATAATCCATCTTGCAGTTTGTGCCATAATTGCTCCATTAATAAAGCCAAAGAGAAAACTCCGAGGTTCGGTGTCGAGTTTCAGTATATTCCCAGCCTTAACCTGCGATCTTTTTAGCCGGATCAGTAAAGCCGTCATTTCTTTCCGTTGCAGCAATGCCATGATACTCCAAAATGAATGCATCACTTTCTGCGAATGTCGTGTATACATTAAATGAAGATTTAGTCCATAATGGCGCCGCTGATTGAACTACTACATAATCTCTTCCCTACCAACCGATACCAAGCAAATGGAGTTTTATTCCAAGATTATTCCTCCGGTTTTTTTATTATCGGTTCTAAATGCGACTTAAAGTAACCTATCCTAGTAACCGCCAATTGCTCCCTGGCATCATTCTTCTCTTCGCAGGAAGCCTTCTGTGACCAGTATACCCAATCATGCTCTAGTATGGGAACTTGCTGAAGCTCTTCCCTGCGTTTTGCAGCATACTCCTCAAATGAACAAATATACTTTGCCGGATTACCAGCAAACACACTGTTTGCCGGAATATCTTTGTTTACTAGCGAATTTGCTCCAATAATTACATTATCCCCAATTGTAACCCCGCATAGAACCGTTGTTCCTTGCCCGATAAACACATGGTTCCCAATAGTAACTCTCCCAATTTTGGTATAACCATTTGTAAATCCAGTACTGGCATCGTGAGCAAGTATAATAACATTGGTGGAGATAGAGCACTCTTCTCCAATTTCAATTAGCCAAGGCAGCATGTTGTCTATGCCCCATGGACTATACATTCTCTTCTTTGAAGACTCGGCAATGATAAGGCCTCGTTCTTCCAGCTGCTTAAACGGATCTGTGTTGACCGATCCTGTTTCGTTAAAAACCGCTCTTTTGATAATTCTTAAAGCATTTTTTATTTTTCCCATGTTGTACCCTTTCTGAATACATCAACGAATCCTCTTTGCCGGCACCCCGCCCCACACGGAATTCGATGGCAGGTCATTGACTACCACGGCGTTTGCTCCAATCGTAACGTTATTCCCGATCGTGATCGGGCCGAGCACTTTCGCTCCGCACGTGACAGTTACGTTATCCCCGATTATCGGCGGCTTTGTATTATCCTTGAAGCCAATGGTGACCTGTTGATTTATCCAACAGTTTTCGCCTATGGATTCCGCCGCGATATAGGTGCTGAATCCATGTTGGATAAAGAGACCGCCGCCGATATTCCCCGTCATAATGTAAAGCGAATCCAGCGGGGGATACAGCAGTTTCACCCATCTTCTATAAACTCTTTTTTTAAGCCTAAACAGGTACAAAGCGCGAAACGCTTTGTCTGCTGCCAACAATGTAGACAGCACTTGTTTATCTGTCCCTTTTAATCCGATAATGGCTTTCCATCGTTTCAGATCTTTGGAGAACAGTTCGTCTTCCCATGGAACCCCGCCGGAAATAAGAAGAAATCTCAGTTTTACAAAAAATCTCCTCATCTTTTCCACATTATCCTTCCTTGTTTAAGAACCCAATATAGTCTACCTCATCCAGAAACCTTTTCCCAGATTTCTCAACAACATCCAGTATCTTTCCGTTGTGTGGATCTTCGTTATAGCAGTCTACCACGCTACATGTTTTAATGCCTTCTATCGGCACATGCAGTATGGCAAGCTTTCTTGCGTCCCATCTGTCAAACTCCTCTATCCTCTCTACATGCGGATCATCAAAGAAATGCCAGATAAAATAGAGTCTGTCGTAATTCACCCTTGCGCTGCGTTCCTTCCATTTGGCAGCTCCTTCCTCAAACGATGCATAATGCATGAAGTTCACTTCTATGGGGATATGTTCGTCATCCTTGGGAATTATCGTGCCTACAGGGTAAGGTTTTGTGCTATCTGGAGTTTCCCTGATATCACAAGAAAGATAATACTTCAGATTCTGTGCAAACTCAAGAAAATGTGCATTCGGGATCCAAAGATTTACTGTCGGAGATCGAAATTGCTCGCCAAGATCGTGGTAGATCACTCCGCCGACACAATCATTCGTTATAAGGCTGAAATCGTGATTGGCGTTGTGTTTTCTGAGCTGCTTCAACCATCTTTCTCGTTTTTTTCGACGCCAGTAATTGACGCTTTTTGTAATGAAGCTTGATTTCATAAGAATAATCACTCCCTGATCTGGTTGCTCTAATGCCTCACCTTTTTCGCGGGCACTCCAACATATGTTCCACTTTCTTCTATAGAGCGATTGACCACTGCATTCGCGCCTATGACTGTATCGTTTGTGATCGTAACATCCCCGATTATGACTGCTCCGTAGCCGAGCTCAATGTTGTCGCCCAGTACCGGATTCCTGTCATTTGTTCCATTGTTTCCTATGCAATTTGCCCCGCGCAGCACACAGTTTTCTCCAACTCTGACATTCGGGTTGACCACGATGCTTCCGCCATGCCAGATATTAAGGCCTTTTCCGAAGCAGTTCGGCCCGATCTCGATACCGAGTCCGTTCCCGAGCTTGTTCTTCCTGCGCTCGTAATAATACCCAATATACGTATGGAAATGGCTGCCCTTTGAGTTGTTGAGATGATACTCGTATTTGCGCAGCAGCTTTAAATACTTTTTCAACATATAGTAAGGCGCACATGTGAAAGCATCTATCAGACGCCATTTCCAGTTCGTCTGATTGTACCAACTGTTATCAGCAGCAATGTATTCGGCAAGGTCTTGTTTGGTCTTGATCATTCCCATTCACCTCAACGTTCAAAACTATCTAACGATTTTAAGGATCGCCTGCTTCAGCGTTTGGAATCGCTCCACGGCAATTACTCTTCTGTAATTGCCCGACTCATACGCCCTTCTAAGAGAATGCATCATCGGGACACTGCATTCATTTAACGCTTCGCGAAATCGTTTCTCCTTCAGTACCGCGTTGTTATACTTGATCTTTTCGCGCATAGTCATGGGATTCTGCTTATGCATGGTGTTTTTGAGCACGCTCTGGTAATTGTTGAAAACGGTATTGTAGAACTTTTGCAAAGAGTCCTGGTCATCAATACCCCATTTACTTAAGTAATGCTTAATTTCCTTGTTGACCGTTTCGGATATTGCCAGAAGGTCCTCGTTATACTTTCGGTAAAGCGAATCCGGCTCTTCATTACGGTAAATGTAATTCGGTTTGTTAATGATTCCGATAGCTGTACACTCCAGCGCATCCAAATACTCCATGTTAAACAAGATGTCTTCAGCCCGGTTCAGATCCTCCTTCATCCTTATCCCGCGGTTTCGCATCGTCTCGGTTCTGTACAAAGCTAAATACGGCCCTTGGATCAATATTTTATCATACAGCCGCATATAATCCCTGCGGTCGACGATCGTCAATGCTTCTTTTTCGGAATAGATATAGTCATGTACATGCGACGTGCACTTGAATCCGCAGATTAAATGCCCAAACTCCGGATGCTCTTTGGCGGTGTTTACGAGATCTTCAAGATAGCAGGACTCCACTATATCGTCACTGTCTACGCATACGAAATACTCTCCGTTTGCATGATCCATTCCAGCGTTCCTGGCTGCAGACACTCCTCGATTTTCCTGATGGATGACTTGGCATTGTATTCCGTCTTCTCTGCATTCTTCGAGTATTTCATCGCAGATCTGCCCGCTTCTGTCCTTGGAGCCATCATCAATAAGAATCAGTTCGTATTCGGAATAAGTTTGGTTCAAGATCGAATCAACGCACTGCCGAAGGGTTTTTCCCGCGTTATAAACAGGGATAATTACAGAAACCATATGCTATCGATTCTTCTCCGTTTTCATACTATTATACAGTTCTGCCGATTTATGATAAATCCCTCTGAAGTAGAATGCCGCCCACCTCTTAGGCTTCCTGTTAGAAGGATCGCTGAAATATAATTTCGAAAAGCGTTTCTTTATGCTTCTGAATTGCTTCTTCCTGTCACCTTTGAGTTTTCTTTTTATCGATGCAAAAGAATGTAAATAATCCGTTGGGTTTTTTTTCATATCAACCAGGTCATAAGACCGGCAAAACTCGTATCGCTCGACCAATGCCTCAAAACCGTCCATTTTGGACTCCGGCGTTTCCGTTTTCATTATGCTGTTTTCGCGAATACGGTAATAGTACAATCCATTCGAAACAACAGCCGTTTTCTTACTGTTCCACAGTACATGATGGATTGCAAACTCATCCTCATGGATCTTGCCGAATTCAAATCTCAGCTCTGCGAAAATGCTTCTATGATACAACTTATTCCACGCGGGAACGATTCGCCAATTATTGAACAGGCAATCAAACATTTCTCTTTTGTTTTCGGTCACCAGATCATAGAAATCATGCGGCTCCTCAATGATCTCTTCATTATCGTTCACCCTGACAAAATCGCAAATAACAAGATCCGCCTCTTCCTTTTGCGCAGTATCATAAAGGGTTTTAAGGTAATCCGGATGAAGGTAATCGTCACTGTCTACAAATGCGAGCCATTTACTCTCGCTGTTCTCCATCGCCCAATCGATACCGGCGTTGCGGGCGTCCGAAAGACCGCCGTTTTCCTTATGGATCACTACTATTCTTTCATCCAGTTCTGCGTATTCATCGCAAATACCAGGGCAAGCGTCTGGTGATCCATCGTCGACAAGAACAAGATCAAAGTCCTGAAAGGATTGAACCATGATGCTTTCAACACACTTCTTGATGTATTTCTCAACCTTGTAAATCGGTACAATCACAGTAATTGTCGCCATTCTATCACCCTCTTTTGATCAGCTTTCGGATCTCGATCTTCAGCCTCTGGAAAGGATGCCGATCCCTAACAGATTCTGCTAAATGAACGAATCGAATATTCAGCGGATAACATGACCTCTTTTTTAACTCAGAATTGTCAAAAGCCTTCACTACGCTTTTATCCATAGTCATGGTATATGCATACCTCTTATCATTCATAAACTCATTCAAGCGAGCTGCAAGTTCCTCCTGACAAACCTCATCCCCGTAAGGGGACATTCGGCCAAGTCTCGCCTTGTACTCTCCCGACAATCCATTCTTCTTTTGATAAATTGCATGATATGCAAGAGAATAGTAATAATTCCTCGGATCCATAATATAGAATCCCAAAGGATGAAGTTTTTTATCCTTAAGCATCTGCCTCTGCCAACGGCGATCATAGTAGCCATCGCCCACTATACGCGTATCAAGAGTTACTTCCCGACCTTTATATTTGAAGCAAAAATGGAATCCGTCGTTGGTGATCGGCTTGGCGTCAAGCAGCCTAACGATTATATCGCGCGTATCTCTGTCACGGCAAAGAACGTCAATATCATTATGTCCCTCAAGCAGGATGTCATCGTAGAACCCTTCCCAGTTGCGCATAATCAAATAATCTGCCGTAGTCGTATTTATGTTAAGGAAAACTGCCTGCAGGTTTTCTACATTTTTTTCACCGCTACCATCTAGTGCTTTTCTGTATTTGATTCGATGATAGAACACTCTAATCCTTCTTTTCGATTCATTTATTAAACCTGTAGAAAGAGTTGATACTTTTTCCCATAAATTGTTGCTTTTTCTGTTTTTCGAATCAGCCGCATAGTAATCCCCTGCATTCTCTTTATTGAAAGCTTCTATTCTTCTGATGTCTTCCTCGCTTACACCCCCATTAGCTTTGTTCTTGGACTCTTTCACGCAATTCAGCGATGGTAGACGTTCTCCCCAGAAGTAAAAATAATCGTTAGGAGAAACCAGTTCTAAACTTTGGCCGTTGTCGTCGCACTTTTCTCGCTCAACAATTCCATACAATACCAAAGTGTTGATTGGTCCTTTGCAAAGACGCTCATCCTGTAGTCTTTGCACAAAATCTTTAAAGTAGGCCCTGTTCCGCAGAGGATCTCCGAAGTTCAAAAAATCTATACTGTTTTTAAACAGCAACAGTTTTCCCGCTTCTACGGCTTCTTCATGCGTATCGGTAATATGGACAGAAGAATTGCCTATTGCGTAAAAGTCCCTAATTCTTTGTTTAAGTTCAACCACTTTTTCTAAATTGATTCCGCTTATCACATACAAACGAGTGGGCGCCTTGCTTTTATAGCACTCCCTTATCTTGGAAGATACACCACTAAACCCGTTATCTATCGAACCAATCCATCCCATTTCTTTATAGAAAGAAATCATCAACATCTTGATTCCATGATAGTTTAGATTTACATCTTTGCTATAAGCTAGCTCTGCACTTTGGGCGATGATCTGCTCCGCCATAGAAAGCTTTTTCTCGTCATATGCCGCCGGCCATAGGCAAACAGAATAAACTCTCTCAGAAAAACGGATAAACTGGTATGCCATGAAATCGAGGTATTCCTCTTTCATGCCGTTAGCTTTGAAGTATTTGTAATCGTATTTACGCTTTTGCCCGGGTATACGAACAATGATCGGCGTAATTTTGTAATATATACAAATTGCAGCACGATGCGATCCATCCAACAACGAACCGTCTTCTCCAACAGGCAGAATTGACTTCTCTGGATCGAATCCATTATAATGAATATCATCAATCAACCTATCAAAGCTTTCAAAATAATCCGTTATTGTACTCTTCGTACTTAGTCCAGGTTCGATGAATGTACCTCCCGAAAACGCCTCTATATGCGCTTTGTAAAGCTCCTTAGCGTAGGATAAATCTTCGCCCTTTTCTCTGCATTCAATGTAGTAAAGCTTGCAAACAATATCCATTCTATTTGCATTTAGTAAAACTGCCGGAGCAACAGTTTCCCCGTCCAACAACACGTCTGGTTCTAAACCCCATGCGTTAATGAAATATGTATCTATGAGCGACGGATTTATCTTGTAACCAGCTGATTTCAATTCATTGCCTCACGATCTATGTCAATATATTCCTGAATGTTAGGGTAATCATATTTAGATACATCTATTCTCATCGGGCTGTCAATAGAATATCCTCCCCAATACGTATAATCCCACTTGAATGGTTTAGTGCCGTCATACTCATTAATCGTAAACACAAAAGCCTGAGCGACTCGATCATGCCTCGTTTGGATTCCCGAATCATCAATTTCTACAGCTATTATCTTTACAAGATACTTTGAAGGAGCAAGATGTGATACATCCAGTTCAAACCCAACTTTCTGATTGTCTTTGGCCTCTAGTGTCACTCCCTCTGTGGTAGTTGTTGCTACAGGAGTTCCGTTGATATTTATGAAAATAAATCTCAATTGAAGTTTTTCGATTCGCCTCTTAACGTCAAGTTGAATCAATACTCTCAGCTTTTCTCCATAGTTAATTACCGTTTTCTTGTCCAGAATATCTAAACTCTTGATAATTGCGTCTCCCGTAGCAATATCCTTGCTGGTGACATTATCACTATAGTCATAATGGTTACATTCCTCTATTATGCCGGAATCCATATAAATAGAAATAGCTTCTTCCACATCACCGTTAAAAACCACGTGCCCATGGTCGAGAACAATACACCTGCTGCAAAGCTGACGGATGGTATTCATATTATGGCTGACGTACAGTATGGTCCTCCCATCCACCCTTGAAATCTGGCTCATTTTCTCAATACATTTACGTTGGAAGGCCATATCGCCGACAGCAAGGACTTCATCCATGATCATTATTTCCGAATCCAGATGCGCCGCCACTGAGAAAGCAAGCTTCACATACATGCCCGACGAGTATCGCTTGACGGGAGTATCGATAAACTGACGGCACTCGGAAAAATCGATTATATCCTCGATCTTTTTGTCGATCTCGGCCTTGGTCATTCCGAGTATAGCCCCGTTCATATAGATGTTCTCACGTCCGCTGAGCTCGGGATGAAAACCGGTGCCGACCTCCAGCATGGACGCTATCCTTCCATTCATCTCGATACTGCCAGTCGTTGGCACGGTTATTCGGCTGATCAGCTTTAGCAGCGTGGATTTGCCTGCGCCGTTATGGCCTATGACGCCTACTCGCTCCCCTTGTTCCACAGAAAACGAAATATCATTCAATGCGTAGAATTCGTCGCCGACGTTGCCGCTCTGCCTGCCTCCGACCTGCGCAGTGGGATCCTCTATGCCTTTGCGCCTTGCGCGCCTTCTCTGCAGCTCGTCTCGAAGAGTAGTGCCGCCTATCATGCCGAGCCTGTATTTTTTGCTTACATGTTCGATTTTTAAGATCTCTTCCACCATATTATCCCCTGCCAATTCTAACATCTTTTCTCCGATTGTCAAGATTCAGACCGTATCCATGAAAGTACGCTCCGCCTTGTTGAAGCGCATGACGCCAAAGGCCAATACCGCGAGCGTAAACACCCAGGACCATCCGTAGGAAAGCCAATTGATCGATCCTGCTTCTCCTCCCAGAAACCCGTATCGCATCATCTCGATCACAGGGGTCATGGGATTAGCTCTCGCAATGATATTCAGCACAGTGGAGCT